>ERZ1026886.380-NODE-380-length-23906-cov-14.613517_pt1 | contig 23906 bp, 14 predicted proteins | sample MGYA00380173_ERZ1026886 | MGnify/ENA primary metagenome ERZ1026886 (study PRJEB33269, sample SAMEA4719809) | human gut metagenome | biome: human-associated habitat; feature: organic feature; material: feces | place: Cameroon | collected 2013-10 ... | reverse complement strand
ATAGAGTTTGTATCATTGATTGCTGCGGAGGCCGGAGACCTCCGCTACTATATAAACATGTTACGTTATATTATTATAACTTCAAATTTCAGATGACCCTTAATTACTTTTTCTGTGTCTTCGAGAACGAGTACGGAGCGTCGCTCTCAGCTGTGCCGCGCTGCTTGTTCGGCTCCGACGCCATGTCGTAAACGAACTGAGCGCCGTTCATAAGGTCGGTGCGCGTAACGTAGTTCTTCGTATACGGAGCGCCGTTGAGCTGCAGTGTCTTCACGTAGCAGTTCTCGTCCTCGTTGTTGCGTGCCTTGATGCTCACGTTCTTGCCGTTCTCGAGGTGGAGCGTCATCTCGTCGAAGCGCGGTGCGCCGAGCACATACTCACCCGAGCCTGGGCATACCGGGTAGAAGCCCATTGCCGAGAACACATACCATGCAGAAGTCTGTCCGTTGTCCTCGTCGCCGCAGTAGCCGTCGGGGTTGGCGTTGTACATGCGGTCCATAGTCTGACGAATCCAGTACTGCGTCTTCCAAGGCTCGCCCGAGTAGCCGTAGAGGTAAATCATGTGCTGTACGGGCTGGTTGCCGTGAGCGTAGTTGCCCATATTCATAATCTGCATCTCGCGAATCTCGTGGATAACGGCGCCGTAGTAGCTGTCGTCGAACAATGGCGGCACGTTGAACACCGAGTCGAGCATCTGGTTGAACACCTGCTTGCCACCCATGAGGTCGATGAGTCCCTGCGGGTCGTGGAACACCGACCATGTGTAGTGCCAAGCGTTGCCCTCGGTGAAGGCGTCGCCCCACTTCAGCGGAGAGAACGGCTTCTGGAACTCGCCGTTCTTCAGACGACCGCGCATGAGGTTGGTCTCCTTGTCGAACACGTTGCGGTAGTTGAACGCACGCTTGCGGAACGGCTCAAGCTCCTTCTTCGACTTGCCAAGCTGCTTGCCGAACTGGTATATGCACCAGTCGTCGTAAGCGTACTCAAGTGTGCGAGCCACGTTCTCGTTTATATTCACGTCGTAAGGCACGTAGCCCAGCTTGTTGTAGTATTCGTAGCCGAGACGTCCGGTAGACGAAACCGTCGGGTGAACAGCCTTTGTGCCATGCACTACAGCCTCCCAGAGCTTCTCGGCGTCGTAGTTCTTCAGTCCGCAGAGGTTAGCGTCAGCCACGATAGACGCCGAATTGTTGCCCACCATGCAGTCGCGATGACCCGGCGAAGCCCACTCGGGCAGGAATCCGCTCTCCTTGTATGCGTTCACAAGACCAGCCTGCATCTTCTCGTTCATCGACGGATACATCACATTGAGCAGCGGGAAGAGACAGCGGAAGGTGTCCCAGAAGCCGGTGTCGGTGAACATATAGCCGGGCAGCACCTCACCGTTGTACGGCGAATAGTGTACGATTTCGCCCTGCACATTCTTCTCGTAGAACGAGCGCGGGAAGAGCACCGAGCGGTAGAGGCACGAATAGAACGTGCGGAGATGGTCGATGTCCTGCGACTTCACCTCAATCTTGCCCAGCACGTCGTTCCATGTCTTGCGTCCGCGAGCCTTCACAGCGTCGAAATCGTCGTTGCCAAGCTCCTTGAGGTTCTCTACAGCCTGCTCCTCAGAGATGAACGACGAGGCGATACGCACGTTGAGCTGCTCGCCGCGCTTTGTCTTGAAGCCTACGATGGCACCGGCATGGTTGCACTGACTCACCAGTTCGCCGCTCTTTATCTCACCGTTAACGACTACGGATGTATATGCGAACGGACGGTCGAACTTCATCACGAAGTAGTTCTTGAAGTTCTCGGGCACGCCGCCGTTGTTCTTTGTCGTATAGCCCACAACCATGTTCTGCTCGGGCAGCACCTTAACGTATGAACCATCGTCGTAGGCGTCAACGACGAAGCTCGCCTGCTCAGCTTCGGGATACGTAACGCGCATGATGGCAGCACGCTCCGTGGGCGCAATCTCGGTGACGATATCGTAGTCGGCAAGGTAGGCACGATAGTAGTAAGGTGTGGCCACCTCAGCCTTGTGCGAGAACCACGAAGCGCGCTTCTCCTCGTCGAACACGGGTGCGCCTACCTCAGGCATAACAGCAAACTGACCATAGTCGTTAATCCACGGACTCGGCTGGTGGGTCTGCTTGAAACCGCGCAGCTTGTCGGCAGAATAGGTGTATGTCCAGCCGTCGCCCATCTTTCCGGTCTGCGGTGTCCAAAAGTTCATACCCCACGGCATGGCAACGGCAGGATAGGTATTACCCGTAGAAAGCGAGTGCTTCGACTCCGATCCGACAAGCGTGCTGACGTAGTCGACCGGCTCGTAGGTCTTGGCAGTGCCTGCACATACGGAAGCGAGTGCGAGCACGGCTGTGAATAGTTTTCTCTTGTTCATATTTGTTTGTTTTAGTTATTGTAGATAATGCTTATAAGAGTCTTTCCGCAAACGACGGAAACGCACTTAGGCGAAGAAGACACGCTTCTTCATTGCAAAGTTAGCGATTTCAGACGAAATACACAATAAATAACGCGCACATACGTTGTTTATTATAAACAATAAACATATGAAAGCAATAATTTCGCTCGCAATATTCCTCATGGCTACGCTCACGGCGTGGGCAGACAGCGCAAAGGACAGATGGACTGTCTATCAGAGTTACAGCAACATCACGGAGATAGAGCCGGCAGGCACGGTCTGCTTCGTGCTGGCTTCAAACTCGGTGTTCTCTTACGACACAACCGACGGACTCGTGCAGACTTACGACAAGGCTGGCGTGATGTCGGACGTGGGAGTGAGCCACATAGCTTGGGCTAAGGCTTCGAAACGACTGGTCGTGGTGTACACAAACTCGAACATCGACCTGCTGTCTGCCAACGGCGACGTGATAAACGCACCCGACTTCTACCTGAAGACGACGACGCTCGACAAGACTATCAATCATATCGACTTCGACGGACCGTACGCTTATCTGTCTACGGCGTTCGGCATCGTGAAGCTGAACACGCGCGACGGAGCCATCATGGACACCTATCAGCTCGACACCAACGTGAGCTATACATACGTGAAGAACGGATACCTCTACGCCGAGTCGAAAGAACGCGGACGCCTGCGCTGCAAGCTCACCGACAATCTGCTCGACAAGAGCAACTGGGTGCGCGAGGACGGATTCACCACGCTGCGCGAAGACCGCACCAACGTGCAAGACGCACTGACCAAACTCTGGTGGACAAAGACCGCCGACGGCAAACTGACTTACTACGCTCTTGACGCCGACGGCAAACGCACATACATGACGGAGGGCGTGCAGCCAGAAGGTCCGGTGTCGAACAACTTCTACCGCCTCTACGCTCACAACGGAAAGATATACGCCGTGGGCGGAATGTGGAGTCAGGAAACAAACGGCAACCTGCCTGGCGAGGTGCATGTATGGGACGGCACTACATGGGGACACTTCGAACAACCAACACCAGAGCAATTGGGACACAATAATGTCGACTATCTGTGCATGGACTTCGACCCGCTGAAAGAAGGACACGTGATGGTGGGCGCCAAGAGCGGACTGTACGAGTTTCAGGACGGCAAGTTCGTGAAGTGCTACAATAGTAACAACAGCCCGATGGAGTCGGCTGCGAGCAACAACAGTCCGAACTATGTCATGGCAAACGGCGTGAAATACGACGCGAATGGTAATCTGTGGGTACTCAACTGCAAGTCGACAAACCCACTTAAACTGCTCACGAAAGAGGGCGAATGGAAAGAGTTGAAGCACTCGAACTTTGCAGGTAACTACTCACGTGATGTAAAGGAGATTTTCATCAGTCCAACATACGGATACATGTGGTTCATCAATAGCTATTGGGAGGAAACTAAGCTTTTCGCCTACGATTATCAGAACGATAAACTATACGACGTGGGTGGACCTACATACACCAACGAGGACTATGCAACAATCAAGCCCTACTACCTGTTTCATGTAACAGAAGACAAAAACGGCAACATCTGGATTGCTTCATCTGCAGGTCCATTATACCTCACCCCAAGCGACGTGAAGAATGGTGGCGGTTTGGTGACACAACACAAGGTACCACGCAACGACGGAACGAACCTCGCCGACTATCTGCTGGCAAACATCGAGACACGATGCATCGCCGTCGACGGCGGCAACCGCAAATGGATAGCAACGTCTAACGGAGTGTTCCTCATCAGCGACGACTGCAACACGCAGGTTGAGCACTTCACCACCGACAACTCGCCACTGCTGTCTAACACGGTACACTACGTACTTGTCGACCCTAACTCAAGCATGGTATATTTTGCCACCGACAAAGGTCTGTGCTCGTATCAGAGCGATGCGACCACACCGAACGAGAAGATGACGAAGGACAACGTGTATGCATACCCTAACCCCGTGACGCCCGACTACACGGGATACATCACCGTGGTGGGTCTGAGCTATAACGCCGACGTGAAGATTGTGACCTCGAACGGCACTCTCGTAAACCAGGGCAGAAGTACGGGCGGTTCGTACCGCTGGAACGGATGCGACCTTAAGGGCAAGCGCGTGGCGAGCGGCATATACATGGTAGAGGCAGCCACAGAAGACGGCGGCAAGGGAACGGTCTGCAAGGTCGCAGTCATCAACTAAACAAAACTTTATCATTATAGAATTACGCTTCGCTCTTAACCGAGCGAAGCGTAATACCCTAATTTGTATATTTTCAGAATAAACAACTTTGGATGCGAACCCGACAAGAGCTTGCGAACAGATGTACCAAATAGTTTATGCAGACAACGTAGTGCCCACAACAGACAACAACTATTGAGTTTGTGAATGGCACGGAGCAACGGAGAGTAATCAATCAATTCGGGGGTAAACTCATGAAGCGTACGTAGAGCCTCCTCAAGTTTTTCAAGATAACGAGTGTTCGATTCAAACGACGTGTATGCAACGGGGTTGTCGATGTGCAACACTCTCACGCCAGCACGCTGCAGACACTTGCCAAGCATCACATCCTCATAACCGTAGCCTATGATGCGCTCATCGTAAGCCACACGCTGAAGCACGGTGCGATGATAGAAGAAATTAGTTGTGCGGAACGCATTGTAAGGATTGCGTGTTCGCTCGGCTGCTGAATGTGTTGTCTCTTCGTACTTCTCATATCTAAAGCGCAAATTCTGGCGATAGAGCGTAGCCTCATCAGCACCGCCACATACACACACACCACCACATACTGCCTCGCCTGGCAATACGTCCGAATTGATATAACGTTTTAAGAAATCGTCGTAGACAAGCGTAAGGCGAGCGTCAACCATAAGATGCCACTCGTAACGCCCAACGCTACTCATCTTATTACGCATGGCTGCACGACACTTACTATGCTCCATACGCACATAACGACAACACGAATAGCGTTCCAACGAACGATTAAGGGCTATCATTGCCTCATCTGTACTACCATCATCAAAGACAACTATTTCATAGCGCAAACCTTCAATGGCTTGTGCCTGGCGATAAACAGCATCGACAAGACGCGATGCATCATCATTAAAGATAGGTATTAATATAGATAGTTCGGTTACCATGATCATTCGGTTATAATAGTACTATCATAACGTAAAAGCAGCGTTTTTATTGCAACAACAAACAATAATTATGAAAAATAAACGTTGGATGTTTAAACACTATTTCTTTACGCCATATGAAACTAAGCATCATCGTACCTATATACAATGTAGAGAGCACGCTTGAACGCTGCATCAGGAGTATTGTTCAACAGTCGTTTACAGACTTTGAGCTACTGCTTGTTGACGACGGAACACCGGACAATAGCGGGCATATAGCTGACGAATTGGCATCAAACGATGAGCGCATACGTGTGTTTCACAAATCCAATGGCGGACTCTCCGACGCACGCAACTATGGCATTGACCGCGCAAAAGGCGAATACATCACCTTCGTGGATAGCGATGACGAATTGGCTCCAGACACACTACAACCACTGATGCAGGTACTGAGCGAACAAACCGATATTGATATACTCGAATATCCCGTAACAGAACGCAAAGGACGACCCGACGAACACGTCTTCATGCCCGAAAACAGAATGTTCGAAAGCCCATTGGAATGGCTCGCTGACAAGGGTTTCTCTCATTGCTGGGTTTGCAACAAAATATTCAGAGCCACTCTGTTCGACAACGTGCATTTCAAAAAAGGAAAGAAATACGAGGACGTGTACCTCATTGGCGATATGCTGAACATCTGCCACAACATCGTCACTACGCAATGGGGCATGTATATATACCACTGGAACGATACTGGTATTGTGGCACAGAACAACATGCATTTGCTCTTAGAGGCTCAGATAAAGGTGGTCAAGTTACTGAATATCGACACTACGCAACCCAAGTGGCACCGGTTATATATGAATATGTTCACCACTCAGCTACACGCTTATTGCAACAACAACCAGATTTTGCTGCAAAACAACAAACTAAAGATAAAGCAATTCACCACCAAAAACGAAAGAATAAAAGCCGCATTACTGAACATCTTCGGAGTGAAAGTGGCATGTGTTTTATTTAAACTACTACACCAACTATGAGAATAATATACACAATAGAAGATATATCCGTTAAGGGAGGTGCTGAGAACATTATCACTCAAAAGGCAAACCACTTCGCCACAGAGTATGGGTACGACGTATTGATTGTGTCCATATACAAAGACGAACGCCCTGCAAGTTATCCACTTGCAAAGGGCGTGCGACTCATTTCGCTCAACATACCATTCATAGCAAAGAATTGTAATGTAATTTGCAAAAACATCAACCGAATACGGATGTTATTGTGCTTATTAAAAAGGTTCCAAAAAGTGGTGGATGCAGAACAGCCCGACATCATCTTCTTCACACTTAGCTTAGGTGCCCTACTACTGCCGTTCTGTCGCACACGGGCGAAAAAGGTGTATGAGTCGCATTCAGCTCGCCAATTCACGCCATATCACAGCCTTTTTTATCCCATGGAACGCAGTGCTGACACAATAGTATGCCTTACACACGGCGATGCGCAAAACTATAAGAAAACGAAGCATGTATGCGTGATACCCAACTTTATTGAGCAGCCGAAACGCAGCGTAGCAGACTATACTCGCAAAAAGGCTATCGCCGTGGGCAGATTGGAAGCCCCAAAGGGCTTCGATATACTCATTGACTGCTGGAAACGGGTGGCTGAACAGCATCCCGACTGGCACCTGGACATATACGGCGAAGGTTCGTGCCGCAACGATTTGCAATTGCAAATCGAACAACTGCATCTGAACGACCGCATAACGCTCTGCGGACGCTCGAACAATATAATGGATGTCTACCCCGAATACAGTCTGCACATCATGCCGTCGCGCTACGAGGGTCAGGGCATCACGCTCATCGAGGCGCAAGCATGCGGTCTGCCTTCTGTAGTGTTCAACTTCAAGTTCGGTGCGGCTGACATTGTGCAGAACGGCGTCAACGGCATCATCGTAGAGCAGGACGACTGCAAGGCGTTCAGCGAGGCACTTTGCACAATGATGAGTTCGGAGGATATGCGCAAGAAGTACGGAGAGAATGCGCTCGAAGTGGGCAGACAGTACTTCAAGGATAATGTTTTTGGAAAGTGGGTTGAGCTTATCAACACCCTAAAACAATAGGTTCGGTGACCGTGCGGCGAACGCGGTCCGATTGGATGGCGAACGCAATCTGATCGGGCGGCGGACGGAATCCAATCGGATTGCGAACGCCGCCCGATGCTAAAGACTATGATTTAGCATGCTAAAGACTATAATATAACTGTTCATATTGCTTCGCTACAAGGCGATAATCGTGATACTTATGAACAAACTGTATGCTCTCTTGCGCCATTCTTTCGAGCATGCCGTCGGTGAAGAGGGCACGCTCAATCGCCGCGATGTTCTCCTCGTCGGGCACATCGGGGCGCACGTTGATGATTGGGTGCAGCGTCTTCTCACCAATAAACTCATAGTATTCTTCTTCGCCTCCACCGATGACAACCGTTCCGCGAGCCATTGCCGCGAGCGAGTTCATCGACGGGGTGTAGCTGTATAGCTGGTCGACAAGCACGTCAGCCTCAGCAAGCAGGTGCATGTACTCGTCGTAAGGCACTCCTTCTACGTACTTAATCTGCACCTTGTCGGGATGTCTACGTGCCACCTCCTCAACGAACGTGGCTATCTTCATTGCACCCTTCATGAAGTCGCGCTTGGGCTGAAGACCAATGAGGATAGTGAGGGGGTGAGAGGGTGCAAGTTGAGAGTTGAGAGTTGAGAGTTGAGAGTCGTTGGGGTGAGAGGGTGAGGGTGTGTCATTATCCACACATTTCACCTTCTCACCATCACACCATCTCACCATCTCTTCACACTCTATCGGCAGCGGTATGTAATGGAGTTTGGCAGCGTAAGGCGGTTCGTTGTAGTCGAGCCAATACTCGTAGAGACAAGCCACGAGGGCGTCAGCCATGCGGGTCGTATTGCGCCACGAAGCCTCAGCACCATGCTCAACAACTTCGGCGATGCGGTCGCGATGCAGCTCGGCGTTCTGCAGTTGTCCACTCCAAAAGGTGTCGGAATAGGCAGGCACGCCCTGCGCCTGACGACGGAATATCTGCGGGTCGTCGCCGAAACAACCCTTCACGACGCGGCGGTTGGTGAGCTTGAGGAAGCGCAGCAGTAGCGTGTTCCAGCGATACATGAGCGGCACAAACTGATAGTTGTGTATCTGCACCACGTCGTTGCCGCACAGTTGCGGCAGATGGCGCAGCAACTGCCACACCACTCGCAAGCCGCCGAGCTTGCCCCAACGCCCGTCGCGGCGCAGGTCGATGTCGCGCGGAGCATCGTGCCAACCATTGCCGTCGGACATGGTTGTGACGCGGTGTCCACGCTCGACGAGTCCTTTCTTCAATGTGTTGTGAAGAAAGCTCGCCTCGCCTATCAACAGTATCTTCATGTTTCGTTTTTTTTAATGATGGTGGTGAGGTGGTGAATTGTTGAGATGTTGAGAAGTGTGGGTAATGTCAACATCTCAACATCTCAACACCTCAACATCTCAACACCTCACAACCGCTTGAAGTTGCCGTTACCGTCGAGCACCTCGTAGGTCTCTACCGTGACACGCTTGCCCTTAATCTGTAGCACATCGAACGAAGCGTTGCCGTCCTCGTCGCGCCAGGCGTTATTCACCTGGTGGATGTCGTAGCCACGATAGTGCTGCACGGATTTGGCGTGGGTATGACCGACGAAGAAGGCTGCGAGATTGTAGTGTTCGAGGATGTCGAACAGCTGCGTGCGCTGCTCCTCCGTCCACCACTCCAGCGCCCACGCATCGAAGCCGTAGTGCTGCACGTAGACCACCGGCTTGCCATCGGAAGCGTACTTCTTCAGGTCGTCGGCAATCCACTGCATGTTGCTCTCGCAGTAGGTGGTGTCGCCGGCAGCGAGTTGTCCGCACACGAAGTGAACACCGCCGATGTCGAACGAGTAGGAACGCGACGAGCGGTGTATGTTCAAGATGCGTCCAGCCTGCTTCATGTCGAGCAACGTAGAGTCGAGGTAATGGAGATTAAACTCCATGCCGATGCGGTTCTGCTCCGGTCTGCCACTCTCGGGCGATATATCGTGGTTGCCGAAGGTGGGATAAGTGTCGTAGTGAATCTGCCGGTAGCCGGGTCCTCGCTCCCAACGCTGCCGGTAGAGGTCGAGTATCTTCGGGTCAGACTTGTCGAAGAGGTCGCCGGCGAGTATCACGCCGTCGATGCGTCGATGGTCGCCGAGCGCATTTATAGCGAGCACATGGTGGAACTGGTCGGTCTCTGGCGGCATATCGAAATGCAGGTCGGCAGCAATGACTACGGTGCAGTTTGCCTCACGCTTCTTCTCTGATGCGTAGCCGTTGAGGGCTGAGAGCGCGAAGAGCAGAAGTGTGGCGAATATCATTTTTGTAAGCATAGTGAGATGTTGAGGTGGTGAGATGGTGATAAGATGTTGTTATGGTGAGATGGTGAGATATGTTGTGGTGGTGATAAGATGTTGTTATGATGAGATGAACACATCAACATTACATATGTCACCATCTCAACACATCACCATCTCAACACCGCAGGCAACAACGCAATCAGATTGCGTTGTTGCCTACGGCTACTTCCTTCTCCACACTCTCGCCGTCGCCCCAGATGAGCGTCAGCTTGAATGGGATATTCGTATTGATAGTAACTTTCGGTTTCTCGTTAACAGAACTGCGCTTAGCCACCTTGAACGAGATATTGCCATCGGCACCGAGCGGATAGCGGTCGATGCCGTAAGCGTCGAGCAGCTGCACGTCGAGCGTCACGTGCGAGTCCTGTATGTCGGCACGTATGCCGAAGATATACTCGATGAGGTCGGCAATTGGCGGCAGACCGGTCCAACCGACGAAGTCCTTGCGAGCCATGAAGCCCGGCGCAGCATCCTCCGGAGCGTAATACTCCCAGAACGTGCCCGTCTTCTTATACACCTTCAGCACGTTGTTGTAATGGTTCATCACGATGTCGTGAGCCAGTCGGCGATAGCCCTTCTCCACGAGTCCCGAAACAACCATATAGTTGGTGCCGGGCCACACGCCGCCTTCCCAGTAGCGTCCGTTAGCCTTATACTTCGGGTTGTCGGCAGCAAGCGACGCCACACGGTGCGGACGGTTGAACTTGCAGGTGTCGTCGAGATGCTCTACGAGGCGATCGAGGCGCTGCTTGGGCAGCACATCGGTATGCAAAGCCCAGTAAGCATAGATGCCCTGCGTCGTAGAGAGCGAGTCGTTGGCATACTGGTCGTAGAGGAAGCCGTCGCGCTCGCTCCACATGTTCTTGTTGATGTACGCCGAGAGATTCTTTATGTCGTCCTCAAACTCCTCTATCTCCTGCCAGCGCTCAAGGTAGAAGCCCATCTTCAGCAGAATGTTCGCCACCATTATCTGCTGTAGGCAGGCGTCGAGCCATATCATGTGACCGTTGCTATAGATAGTATTGTAGCCTTCGGGCACACGTGGCATATTGTCCATGCCCGTGCCCCATCCGCTGCTCCAGTAGGTTCCGTTGCGCCAGGTGCGGTTGAGCTTCAGCCACTTGTAGTAGGCGGCAAGCACAGGGAACACCTTGTTCAGACGATTGTCGTCGCCGAACTGTGTGTAGTAGAGCCACTCCGACCACGGCAGCAGATTCGGACCAGTAGATGTAGGGTCGTAGCGGCCGAAGCAGTCGGAGCCGTCGGCGCGTATCTCGCGACAGATGAATCCGTCGGGATGCTGCTTGGCGTAGAAGTTGTCGAGCGTCTTCTGGAACGGGAAGAAACGGTCGCCGTAGCGGCAGAACATCGTGATGAACGCGTCGTCCCACATGAAGATGTTGCCGTTGTAGGCGGGCGAGATGTATGAGGTGACGAAGCCCGAGTCGTCGAGCGGCTGGCAAACGTTCTTCAGACCTATCTGCCACGCCTTCCAGTACATCTCTATCTCCTTCTGGTGTCCCTCCCAATAGGGTGAGGGCAGCACCTTGCGTGCCTGTTCGAAGGTGCCGGGCTTCGGTTTCTCAACCTTCGCCGTGCGGAACGTGTTCTCCGCCACGAGTGTCTGCATCACATACGTGTTCTTGTAAGGCAGCTTGTAGAGCGGCGAGCCAGAAGATATGAGGTTCTGCGCTGGCGCAAACACCGCAAAGAGCGAGGCTGTAAGGGTTAATATCGTTTTCTTCATCTTATTTGTATATTACTTGATTACTCCGTATGTGAGCAACTGCTTGATGCGCTTGAACACGTCGGTGTTCTCGTAGATTCCGGTGAAGTGTTCTGCGCCCGGACCGAAGGCGTAGACCGGAACCATAGCGCCAGAGTGGTCGCGTGTAGAGAAGCAGCACTCTACGCGTCCTTCGTTCTTGTCGCCGTTGACGAGCGTGAGTCCGCCCGTCTCGTGGTCGGCTGTGACAACGACGAGTGTCTCGCCGTCTTCTGCCGCCCACTTCATCACCTTACCAATGGTCTGGTCGAAGTCGAGCGTCTCCTTCATGAGCATATCGAGCTGGTTGAAGTGTCCGTAGTCGTCGAGCTGCGAGCCTTCAATCATCATGAAGAAGCCCTTCTTGTTGCGGTTCATCAGTTCGATGCCCTTCATCGACGCACGCGCAAGCAGGTCGCCGCGCTCGTCGGGCAGCGGAGTGTCCTTGTCGTAAGGCACGGCAAAGATGTTGCTGTTGGTGTCGTATGCGAAGAAGTCGTCGAGCGAACGCGAAACATGATAGCCCTTCACACGCAGTTCGTTGAAGATGTCGCGTCCGTCCTTGCGTCCGTAGAACTTCTCCGCACCACCGCCGAACACGAAGTTGACACCACTTGCAGGATAGTCGCCGACGAGTTCTTCTTCCTTGTCGCGGTCGATGTTATGGCAGCAGAAATCGCATGGCGTAGCGTCCCAAAGTCGGCATGTCACGGCGATGCCCGCATCCTTGCCAAGCTCCTTCGCCACGTCTACGAGCGACGTCAGCGGCTTGCCTTCGGGGTCAACGCCTACGGCATGGTAGCAGGTCTTTACGCCCGTAGCGAGCGATGTTCCGCCCGAACCGGAGTCGGTTACGAGCTTGTTGGTTGCCCAAGTCTTCGACAATCCGGTGGCTGTAGCGTTCTCGAGCCACAGTTTTCCGCGGTTGGCTGTCCACGCCGTGTAGACGTGCATGAGGCTCATGCCGTCGCCAATCATCAATATTACGTTCTTCACCTTCTTGCCTTTCGGTGCCTTTATCTTCTCAACGGCGTATGGCTTGTCGTATGTGAAGGTTTGTGTGGGCATGTTGTACTGTGCGCTGGCTGTGACTGCGCATACGGCAAGAGCCACAATAGCAAATAGTCTGTTTATTTTCATAATGTTCTATAGATTGTTTGTTATTTTGTTGTTTGTCTTTCTTTCATGGTCGGCAACGGCTGAAGAACAACCTGCGGAGGTCGTTTTCAGTCGACTGCTTAGGTGTAGACAAAGGTAAGAATAATTTTTGTGAACCGGAAAGTTTTCTATACATTGAGGGGTATAATTGCGTTTTTTTCTTTACATTTGCATAGAAACCACACCTTAGCGTGCGTTATGAATTAATCGGACAAATCAAAAAAAAGAAGAATCATTTATGAGAAAAACATTGCTTCTGATCTTTACGGCTTTGTCATTGTTAACATGCAACGCCCAAGAGCAAGGGTCGGCAGACATCATACCTATGCCTAACAAGCTGGAGGTGACTGCTGGCAGAGTGCTCAGACTCGGCAGCGAAGTGAAGATAAGCATACCGAAAGACCTCAACAAGCGGAAGGCAATAGTTGGCTACCTTGAAGGCAGACTGAACGACAACAACATACACACAACGGCGACAACGGCGAAGAAAGCGCAGCTGCTGCTGGTGGTGGACAACACTCTGCAGGACGAAGCCTACGAACTGACGGTGACGCCGAAGCGTGCCGTTATAAAGTCGAACGCTCAAGGGGCGGGCTTCTTCTACGGCGTGCAGTCGTTTCTGCAGCTGGTGCCGGCGGATGCTGACGCAGAGGCTGCGGTTCAGTGCGTAGAGATAAAGGATGCGCCGCGCTTTCAGTATCGCGGTGCGATGATTGACGTGGCTCGCAACTTCCAGTCGAAGCAGACCGTGTTGCGCTTCATCGACCTTATGGCGGCGTTCAAGATGAACCGACTGCACATTCATCTCACCGACGACCAGGGTTGGCGCATCGAGATAAAGCGCTATCCGCTACTTACGGAGGTGGGTTCGAAGCGCAGTCAGACTATGATTGGTCACTCCGACTACTACTATCCGCGACGCTTCGACGGAAAACCGCAGGAGGGTTTCTACACGCAGCAGGACATTAAGGAGATGGTGGCGTATGCTGCCGACCGCTTCATCACGATCATTCCCGAGATAGAAATGCCGGGACATTCGTCGGCGGCGCTGGCGGCTTATCCGCAGTATTCGTGCGGACTGGGCAAGCAGTATGTGGTGCGCGACTATATGGACATCTTCGACGAGGTGTACTGTCCGCAGGAGCAGACGTTCGAGTTCTTGCAGAACGTGCTGACGGAGGTGATGGATCTGTTCCCGAGCGAGTATATACACATCGGCGGCGACGAGTGTCCGAAGAAGGCGTGGAAGGTTTGTCCGCGCTGCCAGGCGCTGATAAAGAAGCTGAATCTGAAGGACGAGCACGAGCTGCAGAGCTGGTTCGTCCATCGCATTGAGCGGTTCGTGAACAGCAAGGGAAAGAACATCATCGGCTGGGACGAGATTCTGGAGGGCGGACTGGCGCCGAACGCCACCGTGATGTCGTGGAGAGGCGAAGAGGGCGGCATTGAGGCTGCGAAGATGAAGCACAAGGTGATAATGACGCCGGGCGACTACTGCTATATCGACCACTATCAGGAGGACCCTGAGCATGCTCCGCTTGCCATAGGCGGCTATCTGCCTCTGGACAGCGTGTATGCGTACAATCCGTTGCCCGAGAGTCTTACGCCGGAGGAGCAGAAGTACATAATCGGCACGCAGGCTAACCTCTGGGGCGAGTATGTGCAGACGGCTGACTATCTGGAGTATATGGCTTATCCGCGACTGATGGCTATGGCTGAGGTGCAATGGACCGACGCTGAGAGGAAGGATGTCAACGACTTCCACAAACGTCTTAAGACGCAGTTTGCTTGGCTCGACAAGAAGGGCGTGCATGCCTGCCGCAATTTCTACGAGGCTGAGTTCAGCGGTGCTTGGAACAACGCTAACAAGCGGTATGAGGTAGGTCTTAGCACGCTCTGCCCCGACGCCGAGATACGCTATGCGCTCGACTGCGCCGACGAGAGCCGCTTCAAGACCTACTCGGCGCCGATAGTTCTCGACAAGGAGACGGAGCTATGGGCGGCTGTGTATGTAGACGGCAAGCGGATGGGCGGCTTAACGCACAAGCGGTTCGCCGTGAACAAGGCTACGGGCTGCGAATATACGTGCTCGCCGAAGGCTGCTTGGGAGAATATGCACGAAGGATATGCGCTCACCGACGGACTGCGCGGATTCTCGAAGGACACGCGCAACTGGACGGGCTTCGACCAAGACACGCTGCGGATAGACATCAGTCTGCACGAAGCGACGACAATAAGCAGAGTGAAGCTCGGTACGCTGTGGCGCACCTGGAACACGATGTGGCCGGCTCGCGAAGTGACGGTGATGGTTTCGGACGACGGCTCCGAATACAGAACGGTGGCTTGTCAGAAACCCGAATACGACTTCTCGCTTACCGAGGCGACACGCTTCCCTGTTGAGGTGAAGTTCGCGGAGAGCGACGCAAGGTTCGTAAGACTCGTGATTCTGGGCGGCGGAAAATGTCATGAGGGTCATTACAACGCCGGCGAACCGAGCGAACTGGCGTTGGACGAGATTGAGATTTATTAGTCGGCACGGAGACAAGAACGTGAATAAAACAACAAAACAATAATAACAAATGAACAAAAACCTATTAGTCACATTGCTTTTCTTGCTGGTAGCAGGAACGGCATTTGCAGAACACAAGTTCCACTTCAACGACGGAAAGTTCAAGGTGGTGCAGTTCACCGACATCCATTGGGACCCGACTTCGCGCGGCTGCGACACTACACGCAACACCATTCTCTCTGTGCTGAAGCAGGAGAAGCCCGACATCGCTATCGTCACGGGCGACGTCGTTACATCCAACCCGGCTAAGGAGGGATGGAAGGCTATTGTGAAGATATTCGAGGAGGCAAAGATGCCGTTCGCCGTAACTATGGGCAATCACGACGCCGAACCACAATACATGAGCAAGCAGGACATCTACGACCTGCTGATGAAGTCGCCTTACTTCGTAGGGTCGCACGGCGCTGAGGGCATTCACGGACATGGTCAGCAGGTGATTCCGGTGTACGGTTCGAAAGAGAAAGACAAGGTGAAGTCGCTGCTCTACTGCATCGACTCTAACGATTATCCCGAGACAGACGAGCTGGGACACTACGACTGGATTCACTTCGACCAGATTGCGTGGTACAGATCGCAGAGCGAACAGTATACTAAGCTGAACGGCGGCAAGCCCATACCGGCGTTGGCGTTCTTCCACATCGCTCTGCCCGAATATCGCAACCTCATGAACCGCCCTGGCACTTGGGGCAGATGCGACGAGGGCGAGGTTTGCGCGGCTGACATCAACAGCGGAATGTTCGCTTCGTTCGCCGAGTGCAAGGACGTGATGGGTGTGTTCGTGGGTCACGACCACGACAACGAGTTCATAGGTCAGGAGAAAGGCATCTGTCTTGCATACGGTCGTGTGACGGGTACGGACGCTTACGGCGGACTGGTGCGCGGCGGACGCGTCATCGAGATGTATGAGGGCGAAAGACGCTTCGACTCTTGGGTGACTACACCGCAGGGCAGAGAGTTCGCCTACTACTATCCGTCGGGCATCACATCGATTGACGAGGAGGGTCCGTACTTGCCGGCTCTGAACGTGAAACCGAAGAAGCACGGCGTGAACTATACTTACTATGAGGGCAAGTTCAAGAAGACTGCCGACATCTTCAACAATGGTAAGAAGGTGAAGGAGGGCGTGCTGAACAACTTCATCATCACCGAGGCTCGAAGCGAGGACCACTTCGGCTACGACTTCCGTTCGTTCATAAAGATACCCGAGAAGGGCGTCTACTACTTCGACATAGCATCCGACGACGGCTCGCGCCTGTTCATCGACGGCAAGGAGATTATCGACAACGACGGTTCGCACAGTCAGGAGTTCGTTGCTGGTAAGGTGGCGCTGGAAGCCGGTTTCCACGAGATGCGCATCATTTACTTCGAGGACTACATGGGACAAAGCCTTAAGATAAAGATTACGGACAGATACAACAGTAGTCGCATACTTCCAGATGATATGCTTTACACCAAATAAGATTACCACGTAGGTAAAACATCATTCCATCATATCTGTAACAATGTTACCGATATGATGGAATAGCATTACCACGCCACGAGAATAATACATGTCTTAAGCCTCAACCAACTTAAACTGTATTTTAACGCTTTAAGTTCTATAGTTTAATAATGTGATTGTTGGGCTTTCAGCCCGTTTACGACCACATTTTTAGTTTTACCGGACAGCAATAAAAGAAAAAAAACTCCGCACAGCGAAACATTCTGCTGTGCGGAGTTTTTTGGTTTAATAAGTATTAGTAACCGACGGTTAACGAGTGTTTGTAACCGTCGGTTAATGAGTTTTTAATAGCCGTCGTTCTGCTTCAGCGCACCACCCGACTTCGTGATTTCTGTTGAAGGATAGGGGAACACCATGAGATGGTCGTCGTACTCTACGGGCTTAACCGCAGGGTTAGCCTCGTTGAGATAGTCCTCGTACGGTCCAACTTCGAAGGTGCTGTTCCAGTCGCTGCGGTCGGCATAGTGGCGAGCACGCGGGTGAGCGTTCAGTTCCTTCTTAGCAAGTTCCTTAATCTCGGCTGCACCAGAGTGGAACCAGCGCTTCAGGTCGTAGAGGTGGTCGCTGTACTCGAAGGCGAGTTCGCAACGACGCTCGTGATAGAGGTCAGCCCATGTAGCGTTGCCCGACAGCGGAGTGAGGTGAGAGCGGTTGCGCACGCGGTTGATGTCCTTTGCTGCGAGGTCGGCATGACCGAGAACGAGGTTTGCCTCGGCACGGAACAGAAGCATCTCGGCAAAGCGTACGAGCGGCATGTGAACGCGCGCCGTAGGCCAGTTGCCGTTAGAGCTTACGTAGCCGTTCTTGTCGGCATTCTCGTACTTGAACGGATCCATGTACTTGTTGATCATGAAGCCCGACTCAACGTCTGATGTAGAGAAGAACTTGCGTGTCTCGCCGAAGAACTGGAACTCCTGACCGTATTCGAGCACAGAGCGTGTAATGCGGGCGTTGCCTGCACCGTCCTTCAGCATCTCCTCGAAGATGTCGTACGACGGCTTAATCTGACCCCAACCGTTGTAGACGCCCCAACCCTTGTTCTCAAGGATTACGCCAGGGAACTCAGAGCCGCCAGGAGTGTCGCCACCTGTGCCGGCAATGCCGAAGAGGTATTCCTTTGTCCAGTAGTTAGAGAAGTCGGAAGAGAAGATGTCTGCGAACTCGGGAGCGAGGTCGCGTCCGTACTCATTCTCAAGAACGTCTACCATCTTTATCACGTTCTCCCACTGCTTGCTGTCGAACGCAGCCCAGTAAGCATAGACCTTAGCCTTGTAAGCAACGGCGGCTGCCTTGTGAGCACGTCCGCGGTTGTCGATGCCGTAGTCCTTGAAGTTCGGCAGATACTTGATGGCGTTGTCGAGGTCTTCGATAATCATCTTGTAGTTGTCCACTACCGATGCCTGCTGCTTAGGGATAGAGTTGTCGTAGCCGCCAGGGAAGTCCTCGTAGCGTACGAACGGCACACCCTGCTTGTCGTTACCGTAGCGGTAGGCAACATAGAAGTGGCTGAAGGCGCGCATGAAGAACGCCTCGCCGAGCGAGCGTGTCTCTACAGCGGTGAGCGCTGTAGACTGCTGCTTCTTCAGCAACTGCTCCACAACCCAGTTGGCGCGAGAGATGACGCCGGTAAGGCGGCCGTATGTGCCCTTCAACGGGTCTTCATCGCCTGTATACTGGAGGTTGGCGAGAGTAGGATAGCTGCGCGTACGCCCCCAAACGATGTCGCACGCACCGCCCTGCTCCCAATAGATTTCGCGACCGAAGAGACCCTCCTGATGAATCGGCGCATAGAGAGCGTCGATAGCATCTACAGCCTGATCGTCATTGGTGAAATATAGCGTCGTAGTAGGCTCGCCCTCTTTCTGTACGTCGAGGAAATCGCTACACGAGCTCAACAGTGCCGCAGAGAAAACGGCTGTCAATATATATTTTGCTTTCATAGATATTGCTTTTTAGTTGTTTTAGTAAGTAAGTTTCACACCGAAAGAGAATGTGCGAGCCACCGGATACTTCATAGCGTCCCATCCGCCACACTCGGGGTCGATGCCGGTGTAGTCGGTGATGGTGCAGAGGTTCTCGCCACTTACGTAAACGCTCAAACGACTGTTGCGCGAACCGAAGTGTGAGCACTTGCGGAGAAGGTTGGTGAGGTCGTAGCTTACGGTCACGTTCTTCAGACGCAGGTATGAAGCATTCTCAAGATACCAGTCGGAAGCTGTAGAGAAGTTGCCGTTCGGGTCGTTCTTAGAGAGGCGCGGAATGTCAGAGTCGCGGTTTGTCTCGCTCCATGCGTCGAGGATGCGCGAGTCGCGGTTGAAGTTGCCCTGAACGTCTGAGAGTGTCATATACTTGGCTACGTTCATCGCCTTAGCTCCTGCTACGCCCTGAAGCATTGCAGAGAAGGTGAGGTCTTTCCATGTGAAGCCGCCAGAGAACGAGAAGGTGTACTTCGGTGTAGCAGAACCACAGTACTGGCGGTCGGCGTCTGTAATCTTGCCGTCGCCGTTCTTGTCGATGAACTTCAAGTCGCCTGCCTTTGCATTAGGCTGAATGCGGTTACCGTTCTTGCCTACATAAGAAGCTGCTTCGGCGTCGCTCTGGAAGATGCCTGCGCTCTTGATGAGGTAGAACGAACCGAGAGGCTGACCCTCTGCGTCCTGATAGCAGTAAGGCAGGTTGCGGAACGAACCGCCGCCAGTCCATACACCTGCGTTGCCGTCTGCGTCCTTCACGCCGATGTCGCTAACCCAGTTCTTGAGCCAAGAGAAGTTGCCGCCAACGTAGTACGCCCAATCCTTATTGATGCGGTCGTTCCAGTTGAGCGAGAGCTCGAGACCACGGTTGCGCACCTCGCCCTGATTGATGAGCATCGGGTCGAGACCGATAGAGCCAGGCCAGTTCATCGACTGAGTCTGGATGAGGTCGAACGTGCGTTTCTCGAACCAGTCGAACTGCAAAGCCAAGCGGTCGTTGAACATATTGAGGTCAACGCCGAGGTCGAACTGCTCTGAGGTCTCCCAAGTCAGGTTGTTGTTGAGAGCGATAGAGTTGTAGATGAATGTATCCCACAGTGTATTCTTCTCTACGCCATACTGCGCCTGCTCCTGCCAAGAATTTGTAGAGAGCACTGCCGAACGGTAGTTGTAGCCGATAGAACCGAGGTTGCCCACACGACCCCAAGAAGCACGCAGCTTGAGGAGCGACACGAGGTCGGTCTTCGGGAAGAAGGCTTCGTTAGAAATCTTCCAACCGGCTGTCACAGCGGGGAAGTCGCCGTGGTTCTTGCTCTTAGGCAGACGACCTGCATAGTCGCGGCGCCAAGAAGCTGTAAGGAAGTAGCGGTCGTCGAACGAGTAAGCCAGACGTCCGATGAGCGACACGTTGGCGTCAGGGCCTGTGAGATAGTCCTTGCCAGACACGGAGCCTGCGTAAGCGATATACTGCAGATAGGGCGACTCGTCGGCGAAAGTCTTGCCGTTCAGCTCGAAACCGCGTATATTGAAGTGGTCGGCTGTGGTAGAGAAGAGTGCGCCTACGGTGTGCTTGCCGAAGGTATTGTCGTATGTAAGGGTGTTCTCGGTCTTCCACTGGTCGGTGCGGTATGTGCTCTCGGTGAGCGAGTTGCTGCCGTCGGGCTTACCTACCTCGTCGCGACGCGGCGTGAAGCCTTTGTAGTGGTTCGACTGCAGGTTGTATGTAAAGCGGCTCACGAACTTCAAGCCTGGCACTACGTTCGCTATCTCCAATGATGTGGTTGACCAAGCGTCGTTGGTGCGGTCGAAGATGTTCTTGGAAGAGAGCGTGCTGACTGGGTTCACAGCGTCGCCATGGGCATCGGCGAAGTTGTTGCCGTACGTAGCGATGTATGCAGGGTCCTCGGTTGTTGTTCCGCCGAAGCCGCTCTTTGTGAATGGACTGTAAACGGTGGCACTTGCCGGCATGTAGATAGCCGAGAGGATAGGTCCGGTGTAACCCTCATTGGTGTCTGTAGTGCGACTCTCGGTGTTCTTCCATACGAAGTCTTCGCTGATAGAAACCCACTTGTTAATCTGATACTTGCCTGTATAGTGCAGGGCAAGGTTCTTGTTGAACGTATAGCGCATTACACCCTCGTCGTTGTCGTAAGCGAACGACAGACGGTTGGTGAATGTGTCTGTACCTGCGTTGATGGCTACGTTATGGCGCTGGTAGAACGCTGTGCGGAACACCTCGTCCATCCAGTTGGTGCGGGTTGTGGCTATCCACGGGTTCTTCTTTTCATCCCAACCGTTAGGCAGAGCCAGACCTGCGTTGGCGTAAGAGCGCTTGCGCATCTCTATCTCCTGCTGTGCGTTGAGCGGCTTGGGCAGGTTTGTAGCGTTGCGCACACCTACCATACCCTCATAAGAGACTGATGTGGCGCCCTTCTTTGCCTTCTTTGTTGTCACGAGCACTACGCCGCCGGCTCCCGACTGCGCGCCGTAGATAGCTGCTGAAGCGGCGTCCTTCAATACTACGATCGACTCGATATCGTTGAGCGAAGCTATCGGTGCGCCGGGCACTCCGTCTACTACCCAAAGCACGTTGTCGCCGTTCTGCGAACCTTGACCGCGAATTACGATGTTAGGAGCGGCTGTAGGGTCGCCACCGTCGGCAGCAACGGTTACGCCTGCCAACTGACCCTGCAACATGCCCTCGGTAGAAGTAACGGGGCGCACAGCCAGCTCGTCGACATTGCTCACAACGCCAACAGCTGCCGAGAGGTCCTTCTTCTTTGTAGCGGTACCGTAACCGATGGCTACAACCTCGTTGAGCATCTTGCTGTCCTCGTCGAGGACAACAACGATGTCGCGGTTGTTAGCGCCAACCTTCACTTTCTTTGTTGTATAGCCTACGTATGAAATCTCGAGTGTGCCTCCAGGCAGCACCTGAAGACCGAAATTACCATCTACATCAGTAACTGTGGCAGCCTTGTATCCCACGAGCTTAACGGAAGCGCCAATGATAGGCTCTCCGTTCTGATCCTTCACAACGCCCTTGACGGAAATGCTACCGCGCAATGGCTGTTGTACTTCAGTCGCATTGGAGAAAGCAGTGCCTGCATAAGCCGAAGAGGAAAACGACAACATAGAACATGCGGCAACTCCGAAGATGCCCCACATCCAGTTTTGTTTAGAAATACCTTTTCCCATGTTCAATAAATTTTAATTAATATATGCAATAGATTATTATTCGCTGTAAATGTAATAGTTGATATCCATTGCAAATGTAGGCAAAATATTAAAATCAAGCAAATAAATGTTTCGAAGATTTAAATAATGAAACGTTATTTTAAAGATTACGTATCAAAAACAACTGAAAGACAGAGCGAATCCGACTGATTAGCAACATCTTTTTGCATTGATACAAGACAATACGAGGCAAAAAAAACGTGCATAACTTTTGCCGTTACATATTAAAATGCTAACTTTGCAGGTGGATAAAGCTATACATTATTATATAATGTGGCAGACCAGCAACGAAACAAACGTTTTTATACATAAAACAATAAACAATTATGGTAAACTACAAAGAATTGGGCTTGGTGAACACACGTGATATGTTCGCAAGAGCCATCAAGGGTGGTTACGCTATCCCTGCATTCAACTTCAACAACCTCGAGCAGCTCCAGGCTATCATCAAGGCTTCTTCAGAGCTGAAGTCACCGGTTATCCTCCAGGTATCTAAGGGTGCACGTGCTTACGCTAACGAGACTCTTCTCCGTTACATGGCAGAGGGCGCTGTAGAGTACGCTAAGGAGCTTGGCTGCAAGCATCCTGAGATCGTTCTCCACCTCGACCACGGTGACAGCTTCGAGCTTTGCAAGAGCTGTGTAGACCTTGGCTTCTCTTCAGTAATGATCGACGGTTCTTCACTTCCTTACGAGGAGAACATCGCTCTTACAAAGAAGGTTGTAGAGTACGCTCATCAGTTCGACGTAACAGTAGAGGGCGAGCTCGGTGTATTGGCTGGTGTAGAGGATGAGGTATCTTCTGACGTATGCCACTATACAAAGCCTGAGGAGGTTATCGACTTCACAACTCGTACAGGCGTTGACTCACTCGCTATCTCTATCGGTACTTCACACGGTGCTTACAAGTTCACTCCGGAGCAGTGCACACGCGACCCGAAGACTGGCAAGCTCGTTCCTCCTCCATTGGCATTCGACATCCTCGACGAGATCATGGAGAAGCTTCCGGGATTCCCAATCGTTCTCCACGGTTCTTCTTCTGTACCGCAGGAGTATGTTGACATGATCAACGAGTACGGTGGCAAGTTGCCTGACGCTGTTGGTATTCCTGAGGAGCAGCTCCGCAAGGCTTCTGCTTCTGCAGTTTGCAAGATCAACATCGACTCTGACTCTCGTCTCGCATTCACCGCTGCAGTTCGCAAGGTATTCCACGACAAACCAGGTGAGTTCGACCCGCGTAAGTACTGCGGTCCTGCACGCGACCTCATGGAGCAGATGTACAAGCACAAGATCACAGATGTGCTCGGTTCTGACGGCAAGCTCGCTCAGTGCTAATCAAGCTGCTTAGCATTTAAAGCTAAATAAAATGGAGCGCTCGAAACGTTTATCGTTTCGAGCGCTTTTTTATTAGGATAAAACCGAGTAGGTGAAAATATCCTCCATATCTTCCAGAAACAGTGTAACCATCACAATATGAGAACAATAAAGGCTGGCAGATAATTTGCAAATAGAGTTATCTGCCAGCCTATCTCCCAGCTTTTAGGTTTTATCTTCCAGCGGATAAAACACTATATCGTAGCGGAGGTCTCCGGCCTCCGCAGCAATTTGTAGAACATGGTATTGTACGAAAAAAGGTGAGCCGTTTGGCTCACCTTTTTATATTTATAAATGTTAGTTACAAA
>ERZ1026886.379-NODE-379-length-23966-cov-54.790891_pt1 | contig 23966 bp, 16 predicted proteins | sample MGYA00380173_ERZ1026886 | MGnify/ENA primary metagenome ERZ1026886 (study PRJEB33269, sample SAMEA4719809) | human gut metagenome | biome: human-associated habitat; feature: organic feature; material: feces | place: Cameroon | collected 2013-10 ... | reverse complement strand
CCTTTTCCAACGATGAGGTAGATCTGTCAAAGATAGAAGACGTAAAGGTAGAGGGCTCTGTTTTGTCAGGCGTATGCGACTTTTCTCAGGACAAGCCGCTGGTAACAGTTCAGGCTGATGCCGCAGCAGAGTCCATTACTCCAGAGAATGTTTCTTTCCAGGCGAAGGATGCAGAGCATGCCAACATCTCTGCCCAATACTCCTCTCTGCTGGTTCCGCAGACCATCCTGGCAGCCAATCAGCCTCTGAAGGTTTCCTTCCGATTGGGTGAAACCACCTATTCCTGGAAGTCGAATGCCGACATCACCCTGAGGCAAGGCAAGTATTATACCCTTTCGCTCAACATCAAGAAGACCGGAGCTGTAGTGGAAGGAGCGATTAAAGACTGGGTTCCGGCAGAAGGTAACAATGAATACATAGCAAATTAATAACTAGTAAATAACAAGAGATATGAAGAAATTTAGATTCTTATACATCGCTGCCGCAGCATTGCTGTTTGCAGCTTGCGCTAACGAAGAAGACAGTATCGGCAACAATGGTCCTGTTGCAGCTACCGTAAAGGCGGATATTGTTAAAAACGCCACACGCGCCACCACTGGCAACACCTGGTCTAATAACGATGCCATAGGCGTAAATGTCACATCAACTGGCTATACAATAGGAGACAATGTGAAATATACAACTACTGGCGACGGAAAATTCACATCTGACAATCCAATATATTTTGCAAGCGCAACTGAAGAAGTCCAATTCAGTGCCTATTATCCATATCAAGAAAATGTTGATGGTAACGGCATTGTAAATAATTGGAATATGGCAGAGGTAAAGGAAGGCGAACCATGCCCAGCAGATTTTCTATTTGCAAATGATGCAACCGCCACCAAGTCTTCCCCACAGGTGCAATTTACTGGAGACAACCAATTCAAGCATTGCATGAGTATGATACGGTTGACTTTCAAGGCTGGCAAAGGCATTGATGCAAATAATGCGAACCTTAAAAATAACTTAAAATTAAAGGGTATCTATAAGACAGGTTCTATTAATACACAAACTGGTGAAGTTGCCATTTCTGGAGATAGAGGAATTTATGAATCCGATGTGGATAATAAAAGTTTGAAAAACGGTGTCACCTGTGAGTTCATAGTATTCCCTCAGTCTTTGGACAACAACAAGATGGATATAGAATTGGAAGTAGCTGACAATGGCACAATCAATACTTACACTACTTCATTGCCTTCGTCAACAAACAATGAGTTTAAAGGCGGCTATCTGTACACATATACAATAAGTATCAACAACACAGGTGTTGTTATAAACAAAGCTGGCATTACAGCATGGCAGACAAGTGATGAAGGTTCTTTGGACGCAGAACAGCAATAGGAATACAGGGTTAGTGAGCTTGGCCGCTCACTAACTCACTAACAATAAAAAACTGAAGATTATGAAGACGATAAAACAAAGAATTTCCTATGCGGTAATGGGCCTTATCACTATGGGCTTTACAGCATGTACGCAAAATGAAGATATGGCTCCAACGCTGAAAGGGCAGGAAATCAATGCCACTTTCTCTGTTGGAGGTATGCAGACTCGTGTCAATACATTGGGACACGGTAACAATTGGGAGGATAAAGATAAGCTGAAAGTAAGTATATTTACGGATTATGATTCTGGTAGTACGACTTTTCTTTCTTTTAATAGTGCAACAAACGAATGGTCCCGCAGTGGTAGTTTCCGTTGGTTAAATGAATACGAACAACATACTATTTTGGCTGTATATCCATCTGACATGGATTCTTGGAACGAAAATCTACAGTATGATTTACAAACAGACCAAAGCTGCGAAGGTAATTTGAAAAACGCTGATCTCATAACTGGATATTGGCACGATGTTCCTCGGTACGATTTAATAAGCATTCCTATGAAGCATCGTATGTCTATGGTTACAATAGTATATCATGTTGGAACTGCAGATTATCCTAATATGGATATTAGTGAACCACAAGTGTATTCTAAAAACACCAGTGTTAATTTTTTTAGAGACAAAGATCAGGAACGATTTGTCATGAGTACACCTAAAGGCAATCCTGATTGGGTACAAGCCTGTAAGCATGACGGCGATATGTTTTCTGCAATCGTTATCCCTGGTTCATACAAAACTGGCGAGATTTTCGTGAAATTCAAGATAGGCGATAAAAACTTCCATGCTAAAATGAAGTCAGATACGAACTTTCAAGAGGGCGAGCGCTACATCTATGAACTTAATGTAGGAAAAGACAAAGTGGAACTGACCCGAATCAGCGTAGATGATTTGAAAGGTTGGGACAGTAACAACGAAGAAGAACTCAAATAATTGGAGGAAAGAATATGAAAAAGATATTTCAATACATCATGCTGGCTGTCGTTACTATAGTAATGGCGTCATGCACAAGTGATATAGAAGAAACAACTGCAACAACAGGCAAGAGCAACGTACAGTTGGTTGTTGGTGAATTTCCGGCATTCGGAGATTCACAGACTCGTGCTATAGGTACACCTGATGAAGGCAAGACTTCATGGGCTGAAGGAGATGAGTTGCTTCTGGAGATGACCAGTAAGACTTTAGGGACTAAGTATGCTGCTTTTAAATATAATGGCAGTAGCTGGGAATTGGCAAGTGGCGAACTGTCTTATAAAGAAGACGAAGTGCCAACCTTTCCTCATGTATATTATGCCCCTAACTACAAATGGGAAGCTGGCGAATTAGTTTTGAAAGAAGGTAAGGTTGCAGGAACGGATGAATATATTGAGGGAACAGCACAAATAACCCCTAATGGTCAGGGTATAAATGTATCTTTTGCCGATGCAACACGCAAATATTCACGCTTGCGCATTGCAACGAATCCTGCTCTGAATCAAGGGAATCCAATTACTGTGACGGTCAAGGAATTTGCTCCAGCTAACATATTAGACAATATAAACTGCACCTATACCCTTACGCCTGATGCTAAAGGGAATGTGTATTTATATGGTCATTTCACTTACTACTCAACTGTTTCTGTAAAATCTGGAGAGTATTCTTTAGTGGATTATGAGTTTTTTTACCCAGGAACCAAAGATGGCATAAGCTATGCGCTGAATGCCTATGTTATTGATGCCAATAACATGACTGCTACAGAAATAGAAAACGTTATTAAGAAAGAATTGACAGAAGGAAAAACTGACATTAAGCTCATTCTTGCACCTAATGCAGGCAAAGAAGTTTTTGATGCTATTCGTGAAGCCTTGAATGGTGGAACAGATGGTAGCATTGACCTTTCCTTGATAGGATGCAAGGAAATACCTGCAAATGGTTTGAACAATGAAGCAGGAGAATTAGAGCCTTTAAAGTCTATTTTTTTACCAGATGTGACAACGTTAGGTAAAAAGGCTTTGTATTTCTGTAGAAATTTAGAAACAGTAAATGCTCCAAAAGTTACAACTATATATCAACAAGCATTTTACGGATGCATACATCTTAAAAAAGTTATACTGGGAACACTTACCGATGTACGAGGAGAAGCAGATTTTGAAGATGGTATTTTTGATGGTATTAACTATTCGAGTCCATATATAGATTTGTATTTGCCTGAAAATCAAGAAATTATGAATGGTGAATTTGACAAGAATAGCAATCAATATATTTGGAAGCCTACGGGTGAAAAATACTTTGCCAGCTCAGACAGTGATGATGGTATATTCCTCGGCTATCAATTTAACTCAGTAAAGAGTTGGGAATAAAAGGCAGTACTATCAAGTTCAACTCCTAAGCTGGGCAGGAGTATAAGTTGCCCAGTAATTATATCCCCCCGCACTTCACGGGAAACGACAAGGGTCTATATGCCACGAAGAAAAGGTGGCGTATAGACCCTTGATTATATGGTGATATTCGTTATCTACATCTCCGTTTTCTGTTTTTATGAATTGCTCAGATTCTTAATGACTGAACTTTCGCATGTGGTTCAAGTACGGGCTGAAGGCCCAAAAGCTCTTAGCCCAGGGCAGCGCCCTGGGTATGATGGCAATCAGCAAGACGCCCTGTAAGGGCAAAAGCTTTATGTTTTGTCTGGAGTTTTAAAGCTTTTGCCCTTACAGGGCGACAGGTTTGCGTCCGTAATTACCCAGGGCGCTGCCCTGGGCTAGGAGCTTCTGCCCTTTCAGGGCGTGTGGGGCAAAACTTGCGAAAGTTCAGTAATTTAATAATTGCTTTGCAGAAACTTCTACTACCCCGCCATTTCCGTCACTAATGACCACAGGACGATTGTATAAAGCCTTTTCTACCAACATATCATGCTGAGCTTCAACTAAACCTGATTCAACTTTGTTGATAAAGCCCTCAATCTCACTTTCACTCATAATCCTTAATTATTTTAAATTTAACAATATCCTTAATCTTCGTTGGAAACTGTCTACCTCCGAAAGCAACACGTTCTCCTTTATTTAAACTGTTATCAAATAGAATCCAGATATCCACTTCTTTCATAAATATCTCAAAAAGATTCTTAAGACCAGCCTTATACCTACGTTCAATTACAGGCGTAGGAATGTTATGCCCACCACTCGCTACTCTATCAGCTACACGTCTTTTTGCAAGCTCTATACTATCCAGCCAAAAGAACAAGAGATGCACAACATACCCTTTTTCTTGTGCTCTGCGCACCAGATTAATATAAGATCTGGTTGCTAAAGTAGTTTCTATGGAGAACGATTCACCCATTTCCAGCAAATCTTCTATTCTCCTAAGCATCAAACGCCCTGCTTCTATCGCTACTCCTTCAGGATTGAAAGGTGAGAGACCTTTTGCAATTTCGTCAGCATTAACAAATTCTTTAACGAGCAAAGACTTGGGAAGAATCGTCTTAGAAGCAGTCGTTTTGCCTGCTCCATTACAACCTGCTATTATATATAAATGCTTAACCATTTGATTCACATTTAAATTCTTTTGGATGCAAATATACTGCAAAATCTTGATAACGCCAAATATTTGAATGAAATTAACATCATTATTGGTCAAATAATACTAAATTCCCCATCCTGCTTTCTCAAGCGGGCTGGGGGATTTTTCTTCAGTATATTCACCCGCACTTCACGGGAAACAACAAGGGTCTATATGCCACGATGAACAGGTGGCGTATAGACCCTTGATTTCAGGCTCTCTTCCTATAATCTCTTGTGCCATAATGATGTCGTTATTTTGCTGCAAAGATACTAAAAATATCGTTTCGCGCAAAATAATGATAGGGAGGATAGTATTTATTAGTCGTGGAAATGTGCGAAAAAACAATGGATTTCCACGACTAAGAATTTTATGTTGTTTTTTCTTAAAATGTTTGTTTGGCTCAATTAAAATGTGTACTTTTGTCCAATCGATTGGATAAAATGAGTGTAAAACCATCCAACCGATTGGATAAAAATAAAGTAAAACCATCCATTTGATTGGATAAAAGGCGGTAAATATGGATAAATTACTATTGGAAAGAATCATGCTCGACAACCAGAAAGAGGTGGAAGCGCAGCAGGTTATAGCCAGAAATATTTCTTTCGAAGGTTTTGACCGATATGTTCTTGTAGGTATCCGAAGAGCAGGTAAATCTTATTTGCTCTATCAGCAGATGCAAAAACTTCTGAGCGAGGGGCATGGTTGGGACGAGATGCTTTATCTAAATTTTGAGGATGAGCGTTTAGAGGGATTCTCTACCCACGATTTTAATCTCATATTGGAAGCTCATTTTGAGATGTACAACAAACGTCCTATGCTTTTCTTGGATGAGATTCAGAATATTCCTTCTTGGGAGAAGTTTGCTCGCAGATTGGCTGATAGCAAATACAAGGTTTTCATTACGGGAAGCAATGCCAAGATGCTCAGTTCTGATATTCTGACAACTTTGGGTGGTCGGTATCTTCCTGTTAATGTATATCCTTACAGCTTTGAGGAGTTCTTGGATGTTTGTCAAGTTCCTCATAACAAGTTGAGTCTGATTTCCACAGAGGGCAAGGCGAGGATGATGAATCGTCTGAATGACTATTTCCATCATGGTGGCTTTCCTGAGTGTGCTTTGATGAAAGTCAAGCGTGACTATCTGCTCAGTGTTTATCAAAAGATATATCTAAACGATGTTGTTGCAAGAAATAGCATCACGAATATCTTTGGTCTAAAGGTGATGATCAAGAAGATCGCAGAGAGTGTTAAGCAGCCTATTTCGTTTAGCAGGATAGCCAATATCGTATCAAGTACAGGTACCAAGCTTAGTACCACATCAGCGGTGAAATATATGGAATATATGGAGTCATCTTGGCTTATCACTAAGGTAACCAATATGGCAGCAAAGTTGGCTGATAAGGAGAGCAATGCCAAGTTTTATTTTACTGATAATGGCATCTTGGATTTGTTTTTGATGGATGCAGATACGTCACTTTTGGAAAATCTTGTGGCTTTCAGCTTGATACGTAGATATGGAAGGGAAGATGCTGTGTTCTTTTATAATAAAGGTATAGAGGTTGACTTTTATATTCCTGAAGAAGAACTTGCCATTCAGGTCTCCTATTCCGTCAAAGATGAAGATACTCGAAAGAGAGAAGTGAAAGCATTGCTGGCTATAGAAAATGTGCTAGCATGTAGGCGTCGCTTGATAATTACTTATGATGAGGAAGATGCCTGGCAACTTTCTGCTGAGGGTATAGAGGTTATTCCTGTATGGAAATGGTTACTGAAATGAGTTGTTGTTCCATGGCGCCGACTATGTATTCATGGCAGATATGTGGAATCCGAAGCATTTGAGCGACAGTCGTCATCTCTGGGTGCCTATTTCCTGGGAAAATGGTATGCCAGTGTTGAAAAAACAATAAAAAATGAGGTCGCTTTGCTCGTTTCTAACTATTTTTGATTATATTTGCAAAATATTTGCAAGAATATCCATCGACTATCGGTATATTTATGCCATCTAATCATGGACATATTTATGCCTTCAAATAAAATAAGAACAAACAAAAGTACAATAAACAATTACAACTATCTATGAATTATATATATAGAACGATCATAATGGTAGTCTTGGCGGTAGTCCCATTCATGGGGGCAGATGCCAAGAAGAAAGTGGCGCAGCAGAGCGACCGCCAATATTGGTGCTCGCTTGCCTATAAGATGGCTCAGCCTGTGCTGGAAAACATGGCTAAGGGCGAGTTGCAGAAGAATATGCAGACTGAGTTCAGTCCTAGCTTCGACAACCGCAACAAGAAGGTGCTCTATATGGAGTGCTTCGGCAGACTGATGGCAGGTGTGGCTCCATGGCTCACCCTCCCGGATGATGCCACAGCCGAGGGCAAGCAGCGCAAGCAGTTGCGTGAGTGGGCCTTGGCTTCCTACAAGAATGCCGTTGACCCTCAGAGTCCAGACTATCTCTGCTGGGGTATCGGCGGTCAGAACCTGGTAGATGCCGCTTACATCGCCGAGAGCTTCCTCCGTGCTTACGATACACTCTGGAAGCCATTGGACGAGGTAACCAAGAAACGCTATCTGGCAGAGTTTGCCAAGCTCCGCCACATCGACCCTCCTTATACCAACTGGCTGCTCTTCTCTTCAACCATCGAGAGCTTCATGGCTAAGGCGGGTGGCGATTTCGATGAATATCGCGTTAACTCAGCCTGCCGCAAGGTAGAAGAGTGGTATGTAGGTGATGGCTGGTATGCCGATGGTCCTGTGTTTGCCTTCGATTACTACAGCAGCTATGTGTTCCATCCGATGTATCTGGAGACACTGCAGGCTATGGTGGATGCCAAGGTGAATTCCCGTCTCGACTATCAGAAGTATTATGATAGAGAGCTGAAGCGCTGCCAGAAGTACAGCATCATTCTCGAAAGATTCATCTCTCCAGAGGGCACCTTCCCTGCTTTCGGAAGAAGCATTCCTTACCGCATGGCAACCATGCAGCCGCTTGCCTTGATGGCTTGGTATCAGAAGTTGCCTAAGGATTTGAGCAACGGTCAGGTGCGTGCAGCGTTGACCAAGGTGCTCCATCGCATGTTCGACCAGGAGAACAACTTCAATGAGAAGGGTTATCTTTCTATCGGTTTCTGCGGAAACAGCCAGAAGAACGTAGCCGACTGGTACACCAACAATGGTTCGCTCTATATGACTACCCTTGCCTTCATGCCTCTCGGCCTGCCTGCCGACCATCCGTTCTGGACAGATGCAGCACAGCCTTGGACTCAGGTAAAGGCTTGGAACAATCAGCAGTTCCCTAAGGATCATCACTGGAAGGACGAGATTGTTACCAAGGACAAGTGGTAATTTTTTTTAGTTAAGAGTTTATAGTTAAGAGTTTATAGGTTATCATGCGCAAGATATTGATGATGTTGGCAGCTGCAGCCCTGGCTTTGCCTCTGAGTGCAGCACAGCCAGCCAAGAAGACCGCCAAGGTCAAGAAACAGAATAAGAAGGAAGTGAAGGCTTCCAAAAAGTGGGACCACGATCAGGTGGTAGCACTCATCACAAAGGTGAACAACTACTGGCAGGCTAACAACAAGCCTGAGGTTCGTGCCTTCTGGGATAATGCCGCTTATCATACCGGCAACATGGAGGTATATAAGATGCTGAAAGACCAGAAGATGCTCGACTACTCCATCCGTTGGGCTGAGCACAACGACTGGAGCGGTGCAACTGAGGCTAACCCAGCCAAGTGGAAGTATAAACCATACGGCGAGGGCAAGCAGCACGTACTCTTCGGCGACTGGCAGATCTGCTTCCAGACTTACATCGACCTCTATAACATCGAGGCAGCCAAGGGCAATGCCGCTGCATCTGAATACATGGTGAAGCGTGCCAAGGAAGTGATGCACTACGAGGCTTACTCTGAGCCAACAGACTACTGGTGGTGGAGCGATGCCCTCTACATGGTGATGCCGGTGATGACCAAAATGTATAAGCTGACCGGTGATACCAAGTATCTCGACAAGCTTTACGACAACCTCCTCACCACCGACGAGATTATGCTCGACAAGGAGACCAATCTCTACTTCCGTGATGGCAAGTACGTTTATCCAAAGCACAAGAGTGCCAACGGAAAGAAAGACTTCTGGGCACGTGGTGATGGCTGGGTTCTCGCAGGCTTGGCAAAGGTGCTGCAGGACATGCCGAAGGACTACAAGCACTATCAGTTCTTTGTAGATAAGTTCCAGAAGTTGGCTAAGGCTGTGGCTGAGATTCAGCAGCCAGAGGGATACTGGACCCGCTCGATGATGGATCCTGAGCATGCGCCGGGACCGGAGACCAGCGGTACAGCCTTCTTCACCTACGGTATGCTTTGGGGCGTAAACAATGGTTATCTCAACAAGAAAGAATATAAGAAGGTGATAGACCGAGCATGGACTTACCTGACAGAGACTGCCGTTCAGGCAGATGGCAAGGTGGGCTATGTGCAGCCTATCGGTGAGCGAGCTATCCCAGGACAGACCGTGGATGCCAACTCTCAGGCAAACTTCGGTGTGGGAGCCATGCTTCTCACCGCATGTGAATATGACAAATATTTAAATTCAAAATAAAGAGAAATGAATAAAAGACTGTTCGTTACATTAAGTATGGCAGGCTTGGCAATGGTGGCTTTTGGTGCTAAGAAACCGAAGGCCGCCATTAAGCCGTTAAATAAGACGGTAGCCATCCAGCAGCCTACTTTCACAGAGTGGCACGACCTTCAAGTGAATGAAATCAATCGTTTGCCTTTGCACACCTTGCATTTCGCTTACGATCCTAACGACTTCGCTGGAACGGGTGCTGAGTATCTTGACAAGAAGAAGAGTATGAACTACCTGTCGCTCGACGGCACATGGAAGTTCAACTGGGTAGCCAACGCTGATGAGCGCCCTACAGACTTCTACAAGACTGACCTTGACGATTCAAAATGGAAGAACATCCAGATGCCAGGCAACTGGGAGATGCTGGGCTATGGTCAGCCTGAGTATGTGAACGTGGGCTTCGCTTGGCGTGGTCACTTCAACCAGCAGCCACCTGCAGTTCCTACCAAGGACAACCACGTAGGTTCCTATCGTCGTGAAATCAATATCCCAGCCAACTGGGATGGAAAGCGTGTCATCGCTCACTTCGGTAGTGTAACTTCCAATATCTATCTTTATGTAAACGGACAGTTTGCCGGTTATGCTGAGGATAGCAAGGTAGCCGCAGAGTTTGATATCACTCCTTTTCTGAAGAAGGGCAAGAACCTCATCGCCTTCCAGTCTTTCCGCTGGTGCGATGGTTCCTGGTGTGAAGATCAGGACTTCTGGCGCTTGAGTGGTCCGGCTCGTGAGAACTATCTCTATGCCCGCTCTAAGGAGCATCGTCTGCTTGATGTCCGTGTGGAGACTGAGTTGAAGAACAACTATAAGGATGGTGCACTCAACATCACAGCGAAGTTGCAGGGCAATACCTTGGCTTACTTCGGTCTTTACGATCCAGATGGCAAGGAGGTTATCGTAACAGGTACAGATAACGTAAGAAATGGTGTGGCTAAGTATCAGCTCCGTGTGAAGAACGTTCGCAAGTGGAGTGCTGAGACTCCTAACCTCTATACCCTGGTTGTATCTCCTATCCAGAATGGTGGCATGTATTCACCTTACGAGATTATCCAGGTAAAGGTGGGCTTCCGCAAGGTGGAAATCAAGAACAAGCAGCTTTTGGTAAATGGTCAGCCTGTTCTCCTGAAGGGTGCCAACCGTCATGAGATTGATCCGGATGCTGGTTACAACGTAAGCGAGCAGCGCATGATTCAGGACATCATGATGATGAAGCGCCTGAACATCAATGCCGTTCGTACCTGCCATTATCCTGATGATCCACGCTGGTATGACCTCTGCGACAAGTATGGTCTCTATGTGGTTGCTGAGGCTAACCAGGAGAGCCATGGTTTCCAGTATGGCGACGATGCTGCTGCCAAGAAGCCTGAGTTTGCCAAGCAGATTATGGAGCGCAACCAGCACAATGTGTCTATGTTCTACAACCATCCTTCTATCATTACATGGAGTTTGGGTAACGAGACCGTGATGGGCGACAACTTCATCCAGGCTTACAAGTGGATTAAGAGCCAGGACAAGACCCGTCCTGTGCAGTATGAGCAGGCTCGCCGTGGCGAGGGTACCGATATCTTCTGCCCTATGTACTATCCTGTAGCTGCTTCCGAGAAGTATGCCAAGGATCCAAACAGTCCGATGCCACTCATTCAGTGTGAGTACAACCATACCATGGGTAACTCTGGCGGTAACCTGAGCGACTACTGGAATCTTGTACGCAAGTATCCTATCTTCCAGGGTGGTTTCGACTGGGATTTCGTTGACCAGGCATTGCACCGCAAGATTGTGAAGCCTATGAGCATCCTGCCTTACAAGATGAACAACGAGGAACTCCGCAAGATTGAGTATACTTACGGTGGTGATTACAACAAGTATGATCCTAGCGATAATAACTTCAACTGTAACGGTATCATCGGTCCAGACCGCCAGCTGAACCCTCATGCTTACGAGGTGGCTTATCAGTATCAGAACATCTGGGCTAAGATGGTAAGTGCTGAGGCTGGACAGGTGAGCGTATACAATGAGAACTTCTTCCGCGATTTGAGCAACTATGCCTTGGCATGGAGTCTGGAAGAGGATGGTGTAGAGACTCAGAACGGTACCATCGCCGACCTCGATGTTCCTGCACAGCAGAGCAGAACTTATACCATCCCTTACGATAGAAGTAAGATTACCGGTAAGGAGGTGTTCCTCAACATCGACTTCCGATTGAAGAACGCTGAGCCACTGATGACAGCCGGTCAGGTGGTTGCTTATGCACAGTTGCCAGTGGTTACCAAGCAGGCTTGCGAGGGTGACTGCAGCAAGATGCTGGCTGAGGGTCATGGCAAGAAGAAGATGAAGCTTGCTGCCAAGAAGGACAACGTGATAGCTGTTACCACTCCAAACCTCACCTTCAAGCTCGACCGTACTACCGGTCTTATCTCTGAGTATGCTTACAACGGCAAGTCAATGCTCGGCGAGGGCGGTACCTTGAGGCCAAACTTCTGGCGCGCTCCTACCGATAACGATATGGGTGCCCACCTGCAGAAGAAGTTCAAGGTATGGAAGAACCCTCAGATGAACCTGAAGAATATCGACGTGAAGAAGGATAAGAAGGCTAACACCGTAACCATCGTCACATCATTCGATATGCCGGAGGTTCAGGGTCAGATGGACATCACCTACCTCGTATTCGCCAATACAGGTGCAGTGAAGGTAACAGAAGACTTCAAGGCAACAGAAGGTGCCAAGGTGAGCGATATGTTCCGCTTCGGTATGCTGCTGCAGATGCCATACAGCATGGAGAAGAGCACCTACTATGGTCGCGGTCCTGTTGAGAACTACTCCGACCGCAAGGACTGCATGCGCATCGCCATCTACAATGATGATGCCGACAACCTGTACTTCCCATACATCCGTCCACAGGAGAGTGGTACCAAGAGCGACATCCGCTGGTGGAAGCAGACCGATGCCACAGGCTTGGGCTTGCAGGTGAAGAGCTGCACTCCATTCTATGCCAGCGCTATCCACTTCGATACCGAGGAGCTCGACGATGGCGACGACAAGGAGCAGCGTCACAGCTTCGACCTGAAGAAGTCTAAGTTCACCAACCTCTTCCTCGATTCAGCCCACATGGGTGTAGGCGGCGAGAACTCTTGGGGTGCTTGGCCTTTGGAGAAGTATCGTGTACATTATGGCAACAAGACCTTCACATTTACCCTCATTCCACAGGGTAAATAGTAGAAAAACAGCGATTTGAGCGAAAATCCAATATATTTAAACAGAAAATCCACCTCATTTGGGGTGGATTTTTTGTATCTTTGCAGTCGTCATTTTAAATATGATAAACGTATCAATATCGATATGTTAAACGTATCAATATAGAAAAGAAGATTTCAACCTAAAAAAAGACAATAACAAACAATATGAGAAAAGCTAAGTTTTTTGCAGCAGTGTTGATGGCGATGTCTTCGCTCGGAGCATTCGCACAGCATCAGTTTTCAGTTCAGGCAAACAAGCCTGGAGTAGAAATTCAGCCTACCATGTATGGTATCTTCTTTGAGGATATCAACTTCGGTGCCGATGGTGGTCTCTATGCAGAGATGGTGGAGAACCGTTCCTTCGAGTTCCCACAGCGCCTGATGGGATGGAATACATTCGGAAATGTAACCCTCAGCGACGTGAAGCCTGCCTTCGACCGCAATCCTCACTATGTTACATTGGAGAGCGCTGGTGCTCGTGAGAAGCAGACAGGTTTGGAGAACCGCGGTTTCTTTGGCATGGGTTTGAAGAAGAATATGAAGTACGATTTCTCTGTATATGGCCGTCTTCATCTCATCGATGGCAAGCAGGCTAAGATTCGCGTAGAGTTGGTTAACTCTAAGAATGATGTCATTGCCAAGAAGAGCATCACCATTACCAATAATAAATGGCAGAAGCATACCGCTTCGCTGACTTCTCCTCAGACAGATGCCAAGGGCTTGATGCGTGTTTATCTGGAGAAAGGTTCTGAGAGCGTAGATCTCGATCACATCTCTCTCTTCCCATCAGACAACTGGAATGGCCTTCGTGCCGACCTCGTTCAGGATCTTGCCGACTTGAAGCCAGGCATCTTCCGTTTCCCTGGTGGATGTATCGTAGAGGGTACCGACCTCGACACCCGTTATGAGTGGAAGAACAGCGTGGGCAATCCAGAAAACCGTCCTCTGAATGAGAACCGCTGGAGAGATACCTTCCCACATCGCCTTTTCCCTAACTATTATCAGTCATTGGGCTTGGGCTTCTATGAGTACTTCCTCCTTTCTGAGAAGATTGGTGCAGAGCCATTGCCAATTCTTTCTGTAGGTTTGGCTTGCCAGTATCAGAACAGTGATAAGGATCCTAATGCGCATGTAGCAGTTAAGGATTTGCAGAGCTATATCGACGATGCACTCGATCTCATCGAGTTTGCCAATGGTCCAGTCACCTCTAAGTGGGGTAAGCTCCGTGCCGATATGGGTCACCCAGCACCATTCAACCTGAAGCAGATTGGTATCGGTAACGAGCAGTGGGGTCCTATGTATCCAGAGCGTCTGCAGAAGTTCATGGAGCAGATTCATGCCAAGTATCCAAAGATCAAGATCTGCGGTTCATCTGGTCCTTCTGCCGATGGCAAGGATTTCGACTACGGTTGGGAGCAGATGCGCAAGTTGGGCGTAGATATGGTAGATGAGCATTACTACAAGAGCCCAGAGTGGTTCCGCAGCAATGCCAGCCGTTACGACAAGTACGACCGCAAGGGTCCTAAGGTATTTGCCGGTGAGTATGCTGCCCATGCCAAGAACGATCCTAACTCATGGGAGGCTGCGCTTTCTGAGGCTGCCTTCATGACGGGTCTTGAGCGCAATGCCGATGTGGTTTATCAGGCTACTTATGCACCTCTCTTCGCCCACGTAGAGGGATGGCAGTGGCGTCCAGACCTCATCTGGTTCGATAACTTGACCTCAGTACGTTCTGCCAACTACTATGTTCAGCAGCTCTACGGCGAGAACAAGGGTACCAATGTGTTGAAGCTTACCGAGAACGGCAAGGCTGTAGCAGGTGAGAATGGTCTCTATGCCACCGCTTGTTTCGATAAGACAACCAAGAGCTACATCGTGAAGATTGCCAACACCTCTAACGAGGAGAAGGAAATCAACGTTACCTTCAATGGCATCAAGAAGTTGAACCCTGGCAAGATGACTGTTCTCCATGCCGACAATATCCAGGCAGAGAACAAGATTGACAACAAGAACGTGGTTGTTCCTGTGGTATCAGATGCTCAGGCTAACGGCAATGTCTTGAATGTGAAGATGAAGCCAAACAGCTTCGTGGTATATCGATTCTAATAGATTCGTTCTTTTATATAAAAGACTGTTTTTAAGCAGACAAATAAAGGTTATTAAGGTACGAGATTTAAAGGATAATGAAGATCCCTTGCAGCAGAAATGTTGCAAGGGATTGTTTTTTTGATTTTTTTTAATGCCAATGAATGAATAAATAACAAAATATTTGCCCTTTCTACTTTTTTTTATTAAATTTGCACTCGTAAAGAGTTAACTATAAAATAATTGAATAAAAATAGGAAGTGATATGAGATTAAGAAATCTTATCTTGATGGTTCTTGCTGTGATGTGTACATCCCAGGTGATGGCGCAGAGTAAACGTAATGTGCGTAAGCGCCCTGCCAAACGTACCGTCGTTAATAACACCAAGAAACCAGTTGACAAAACTAAGGACGCAAAGTTGCCTGTAGATTCTCAGGCTGTGGCTCCTGCTGCTCAAACTACGGCTGTTCCGGCTGCGGCAGCTCCTGCTGACACTGCTGCAACGACACCGGCTGCTCCTGCTACCCCTGCTGCGGGTGAGGCTTCGTTGTTGCCACCGCCAGCTCCTGCTGTTCCTCAGGACCGCGTGGACACCATCTACTACAACAAGAATTGGAAGGTGATTACCAACAAGGCTTTCGCCAGCTATTATCGCTATGCTCTCTATCCAGCGAACCCAACCATGACTAAGGAGTTCAAGACCTATTATATTGATGGCGCCTTGCAGGGCGAGGGCAGTTTCCTGGAACTCGACAAGAATGATGATGCCAACAGTAAGTTTACCGATACTTATATCTCTTATTACAAGGATGGTAACGTAGAGGAGAAGAAGACCTATGTAGACGGCAAGTTGAACGGTGAATATTCCATCTATTTCAATAATGGCAACATCAGCAAGCACTTCCTGATGAGCGAAGGCCGACGTGATGGACTTTCTGCCACTTTCACCGAGGATGGAAAAATCTGTACCCTTACCCCATACGTTTCCGACCAGCCTGATGGCTACTATGTGGTGGTTGACATCGATGGCAATTACTCCAAGTATTCACTTGCCGACAAGCAGCCTGTGCTTGAGACACCAAGTCCTTCGGAAATCGTTACGGAGTATAAGAACGGCGTGGCATGGCCTTACTATAATAAGAATGGTCTTATCGTGGGTGCCAGCAACACCATCGTGGAAGACATCGGCGGTTACCGCCAGATAGGTCTGTTCCTCGTAAACAAGAGTATGATTAATCTCGACCTCGACCCTAGTCAGATAGAGATTTATTCCATCAAGAAGGACAAGCGCAAGGATTTCGAGAAGATTTCTGCCCAGGAGTACAATGACAAGATTATGAAATATGTGCGCCGCACTTCCATGATGCCGGCTGCCCGCAATAGCAATGTGAATACCAACCTGGGTGCCCAGTTCTCTAACTCTTCCAATACGGTGAAGGATTTCCAGGCTCGCATCTGCCGCATGCGCAAGCTGGATGATGGCACCCGCATGAAGTATGCCGATAAGGAACCTACTGATTTGGGCTATCTGGAACGTACTACCATCCATCCGGGTGAGGTTATCTTTGGCTATATCTATACCGACGACCGCAAGGGAGTGGATCTCTTCGTAAAGGTGAAGATCAACGGTATCGACTACTTGTTTGAATGGGACGATAGCAAGAAGTAACCAGATATAATCCGATATAATCGGATATAATCAGAAACAATCAGATATAATCAGACCTAATCAGATGAAATCAGAGAAAATGATAAACAGCTTAATCAAGAGGTGCTCCTGTTTCGTAATGGGAGCACTTCTCGTTGCTGCCTGCCAGCGGCCAGCCGGTTCGGCAGAAACCGACGAGGCTCGGGAGACGTTGCGGAAGGTGGATGATTCCATTGCCGCACAGTCGCCTCTGGCCCGCAAGTTGGTAGAACAGGGCTTGAAGGAGGCTAAGGACAGCTTTGCCTTCTATGAGTACTATTCCCGCATGGGCAAGTACTTCTGCCTGTCGTCAACACCCGATTCCATGGTTCCTTATATAGATAAGGTAATCCAGTTTGCCAAGCAGCAGCCCGAGTCGCCTCGCCGCAACAGTCTGCTTGCCTTTGCCTATAACACGCAGGCAGCCAACTACCACAACTTCCATAAGAAAGGAGATGAGGCACTGGCTCTCTATCTGGAAACCTATCGCCTGTCGTTGGCCAGTGATACCAAGGACCAGTCGCCTATGATATGTGCCAATGTGGGCGATGCCTATCTTGCCCAGAACCAGTTGCCCGAAGCTGCCCAGTGGTATCGCCGTGCTCTGTTCCTGGTCGACTCGCTCAATTTGCCTAAGAAAGAGAATATCACCCTCTATCTGGGTTTGGCTACCATCTATTTGCAACTCAACGATTTTGATACGTCGCTTCAGTATTATCAGCAGACGGAGAAGTATTTCAATCAGATGTCTGTGGCGATGCAAGCCTATTATCTGAACAACTACGGAAATTATTATTATTATTCTAAGGACTACAAGAATTCCCTTCGATTGTTTTTGCGCCTCAAGGATTTGCTGGAAAAGCGTGGCAAAACGGAGACCTTCGATATGTATCTCTGTAAACTCAATATGGCTGATGTCTATCTCAACCTGGACCAGCTGGCTGAGTCGGAGAAGTATATCGATGAAGTAGAGCCTTATATGCATAAGAATGCAGACGACGTGGCCGTTTACTATTGTCACACCATCCGCATCGGACTGGCTGTGAAGAAGCATGATATGCAGGCAGTTACCCGCATTCTGGATTCCGAGAAGGATATGCCGGTGATGCCTTTTACCATGCGTCAGATTCGCAATCATTATCTCAGATTGTACTACAGGGCAATGGGAGATTACCGCCAGGCATACGAAAACCTGCGTGAAGATGTGCAGCAGAACGATTCCCTGGAACACCGCCGCATCAACATGCGGGCATCCGAGGTGATGGAGCGATTTACGCAAGATACCCTCAAGCTGCACCACGACCTGGCGATGGAGCACAAGAATGTGGAACTGCAGGAGGTGAAGATGTTTGCCATCGCTGCTGTTGCTGCCGTCTTGCTGATCATCATGTTCTTCATCATGAAGACGATACAGAACCGCAGACGCATGGAGACCAATAAGCTGCGTATCATGCAGCTCAGGATGGAGGCTGTGCGCAACCGCATCTCTCCTCATTTCGTCTTCAATGTGCTGAATAATAAGATAGTGCATTCGGGCAATGCCGAGGCGGATGAACTGATGCGCCTGTCTAAACTGATTCGTGCCAACCTCGATATGTCGTGCCGACTGGATGTGAGCCTGGCTGAGGAGTTGGACTTCGTGAAGCAGTATGTGGAGGTAGAAAGACCTCTGGTGGACGGCAACTTCGAGTTCAAGCTTGAGGTGGCTCCGGATATCAACCTCGACCAGGTGCACGTACCTTCCATGTTTGTGCAGATATTGGTGGAGAATGCCCTGGTTCACGGACTGAGAGGATGGGAAGGCGAAAAGCGACTGCAGGTAAAGGTGAAACGCAGGCAGAATGGCATGACATCCATCTCCGTCATCGACAACGGACCGGGTTTCGATATCCGAAGCACGGGTAAGAAGCGGACGGGACTGACGGTGCTCAGTCAGACCATTGCGATGATAAACGAACGCAACCGCAGCAAGATGACCTTCTCCATGCGTAACCTCAAGGGTGAAGACGGAAAGGTGCTGGGCTGCGAATCCAGTTTCTGTATACCAGACGAGATTAATTTATCTATATAATATAATAAGGTGTAAACTAAGGGGAATATGAAAATAGTTATTGTAGACGATGACAAGCAGGCGGCTTACGATTTGGAGGCTCGCCTGCTGAAGAGTTATAAGATAGAGGTGGCTGGTGTCGCCTTGAACGGTTTGGACGGATTGGCGCTGGTCAACAAGCATCGTCCTGATGTGTTGTTTCTCGACGTGCAGTTGCCTGATATTTCGGGCTTGGATTTCCTTGACCGTATTGATGATTTTACGGATGGCGACTGTCGTGTCGTGATGTATACGGCATACGACAAGTTTATCCTGCCTGCCTTTCGGAAGAAAGCCTTCGATGTGCTGCTCAAGCCGATAGACAATAAGGACTTGGCGCTGATTATGGCCAGACTGGAAGAGGCTGGCATCGAGAGCCTTCCATACTCAGCCCGGGGAGTATCGCTGGATGAAAACGGCCTGAGCATCCCGAATCCGAAGGATGACAAGTTCCTGCTCTATACCAACGGCGCAGACTTCAAGCTGGTTGACAAGCGAGACATCGGTGTATTCAAGTATAATCACGAAGGTCGCTGCTGGGAGGTTGTGGTGGCAGGTGTTCCTGCTCCTGTCCGCCTGAAGCGCAATGTAAAGAGCGAGTCGCTGGCTGGTCTTGACAAGCAGTTTGTGCAGGTCAACCAGAAGTACATCATCAATATGGACTATCTGATAGAGGTGGTCGACAATGTCTGCCATTTCTATCCGCCGTTCGACAACATCGATTATGTAAAGGTGGGCCGCTTCTTTCGCAAGAAGTTTATCGAGCGTTTTTGCAGCCTGTAAATGCGTATTTCCCCCTCGGATACCAACATATTGTATGAAAAAGGGCGGAAAAGTTTGAATTATGCATAAAAAAACGGTCAAGATGGTAGCAGTTAGCCAATTATTTCGTAACTTTGCACCCGCAAACTTATAAATAATAAAAGAAGAATGGCTAATTTGAGATTTGAGGTTGTAGCCGAGGCCTTTAAGAAAAGACCTGTAGAGGTGGAGACTCCCAAGGTGCGCCCTTCGGAGTACTTCGCCAAGTATGTATTCAACCGCCAGAAGATGTACAAGTATCTGCCATCTGATGTGTACGAGAAACTCATCGATGTAATAGATAATGGTACTCGTCTGGACCGTTCCATCGCTGATGCCGTGGCTGCCGGCATGAAGCTCTGGGCTGAGGAAAACGGGGTAACGCATTATACGCACTGGTTCCAGCCATTGACCGAGGGCACTGCCGAGAAGCACGATGCCTTTGTGGAGCATGACGGAAAGGGTGGTATGATAGAGGAGTTCTCAGGCAAGCTGCTGGTGCAGCAGGAGCCTGATGCCAGCTCGTTCCCTAATGGTGGTATCCGCAACACCTTCGAGGCTCGTGGCTATTCTGCATGGGATCCTACATCGCCTGTGTTCATCATCGACGATACCCTCTGTATCCCTACCATCTTTATATCTTATACCGGTGAGGCTTTGGACTACAAGGCTCCATTGCTCCGCTCGCTCCATACCCTGAGCGAGGCGGCTACCGAGGTGTGCCACTATTTCTACCCACAGGTAAAGAAGGTGCAGACCAATCTCGGTTGGGAGCAGGAGTACTTCCTGGTTGATGAGAGCCTCTATTCGGCACGTCCCGACCTGATGCTCACGGGCCGTACCCTGATGGGACACGACTCGGCAAAGAACCAGCAGATGGACGACCATTATTTCGGAACCATCCCTGAGCGTGTGCAGGCTTTCATGAAGGATCTGGAAATCCAGGCACTCGAACTCGGCATCCCTTGCAAGACCCGCCATAACGAGGTGGCTCCAAACCAGTTTGAGTTGGCGCCAATCTATGAGGAGTGCAATCTTGCCGTAGACCACAACATGCTCCTCATGAGCTTGATGAAGCGTGTGGCACATAAGCACGGTTTCCGTGTGCTCCTGCACGAGAAGCCATTTGCCGGTGTCAACGGTTCGGGTAAGCATAACAACTGGAGTCTCTGCACCGATACCGGCGTATTGCTGCATGCTGCAGGCAAGACTCCAGAGGATAACCTCCGCTTCGTAGTCTTCATCGTAGAGACCCTGATGGGTGTTTACAAGCACAACGGACTCTTGAAGGCATCTATCATGAGTGCTACCAATGCGCACCGACTCGGCGCCAACGAGGCACCTCCAGCCATCATCTCTTCATTCCTCGGCAAGCAGCTCACCGATTTGCTCGACCATATCGAGAAGGCAGATAAGGAAGAACTCTTTGCCCTTGCCGGCAAGAAGGGTATGGAGCTGGATATCCCTGAGATTCCTGAGCTGATGATTGATAACACCGACCGCAACCGTACCTCTCCATTCGCCTTCACCGGCAACCGTTTCGAGTTCCGTGCCGTAGGTTCTGAGGCCAACTGTGCATCTTCTCTCATCGTATTGAATGCAGCCGTAGCTGAGGCACTTGTTGATTTCAAGGCTCGTGTAGATGCCTTGATAGCAAAGGGCGAGGACCAGACATCGGCTATTATAGATATTGTACGCGAGGATATCAAGACCTGCAAGCCTATCCGCTTCGACGGCAACGGCTATTCTGATGAGTGGAAGGAAGAGGCTCAGAAGCGTGGTTTGGACTGCGAGGCATCCTGCCCGGTAGTCTTCGACCGTTATCTGGACAAGGAGAGCATCGAGATGTTTGCCAAGACCAACGTGATGAGCGAGAGCGAGTTGAAGGCGCGCAACGAGGTGAAGTGGGAGACCTATACCAAGAAGATTCAGATTGAGGCTCGTGTGATGGGCGACCTGACCATGAACCACATCATCCCAGTGGCTACCCACTACCAGAGCCGTCTGGCAAAGAATGTAGAGGGCATGATTCACATTTTCGGTGGCGAGGAAGGCAAGAAGCTTACAGCCCGCAACGTGAAGATTATCCGTGAGATTGCCGAGCGCACCGAGTCGATAGAGCGTGGTGTTGAGGCATTGGTGGATGCCCGCAAGGTGGCGAACAAGATAGAGAGCGAGCGCGAAAAGGCTGTAGCCTATCATGACACGGTGGCTCCAAAGATGGAGGAAATCCGTTATCAGATAGACAAGCTCGAGCTTCTCGTAGCCGATGAACTTTGGACCTTGCCAAAGTATCGTGAGCTGCTGTTCATCAGATAATATTTCCTGGATTAGGAATTGAGATAATAAAAAAAGAGTGCATTGTTTGTTACAGTGCACTCTTTTTTTATATCTCATCTGTTTTTTTCTTTGTTTCTGATTGCTTTCTCAAAAATAATGCTTATATTTGCAGTTGTATTTATAAATACTCTATGGTTATGATAGAAAATAAATCTAAGATATTGCAGCCAAATGGAATCAAAGAGATACCCTATGGGGTATCTGATTTCACCGTCATGAGGGATGAAAACCTTTATTATGTAGATAAGTCGATGTACATACCTACATTGGAGAATGAAGGACGTTTCTTGTTCTTCATTCGACCTCGTCGTTTTGGAAAAAGCCTGTTTATCAGTATGCTCAAGTCTTATTATGACTGCAATACAACTCCAGAGCAATTCAAAAGATGGTTTGGGAATTTGTGGATAGGACAGCATCCTACCCGTTGGCAAGGTAAGTATCAGATACTTCACCTTGATTTTTCGAGTGTTGGTGGAAAAATAGAGGATGTCGAAGTAGAGTTCGACCGGTATTGTCGTGTGAAGTTTGATAGCTTTGTAGATATCTATCGCGATCATTATTCACCGGAGTTCATTCAGAAGGTTTATGAGGCGCCGAATGCCAATACGAAACTTATCTTAATCAATGACGAATCTCAGAAGTTGGGACTCCAGAATTATCTGATCATTGATGAGTATGATAACTTTACGAATACGATTCTCAATGAGAAGGGAGAAGATGTGTATCATGCCATCACCCATGCCGATGGATTTTATCGTGATGTATTCAAGAAGTTTAAGGGTACGTTTACCCGTATTTTCATGACGGGTGTAAGTCCGGTGACTCTTGATGATGTGACTAGTGGCTTTAATATTGGCTGGCACATCTCTACCAAGAAGGCTTTCAATCAAATGCTTGGCTTTTCTCAGGAAGATGTACGTAAGATGTTCACCTATTTTAAGAGTATGGGCAAGTTGCCTGCCGATTGCGATATTGAGTGGATGATTAATGATATGAAGCCCTGGTATGACAACTATTGTTTTGCCGAGGGGGCTTTGAATACACAAAGCAAGGTATTCAATTGCGACATGGTGGTTTACTATCTTCGTAATTATATAAACGAGGGAAAGGCACCCAAGGAAATGATTGACCGTAACACGAGGACCGACTATAGCAAGATGAAAAAGCTCATTCAGCTTGACAAGCTTGATGGCAATCGCAAGAGTATCATTAAGACGATAGCCGAAACGGGTGAAATCGTAGCTCACTTAGAGGAGAGTTTTTCAGCCTACCAGTTGACGGACCCGAATATATTTCCAAGTCTGTTGTTCTATTATGGCATGCTGACAATTAAGGGCACTCGTGGCGACCGAATGGTCTTAGGGATTCCTAACAATAATGTTCGCAAGCAGTATTATGATTATCTCAAGGAGATGTTTGAGGAGAAGTCGCCTATTGATACGTCTAAACTCGATGATTGTTTTTACGACATGGCCTATGAAGGCAAATGGCAAGAAGGACTGACGTTCCTTGCAGAGTCTTATGCTAAGGTTTCTTCAGTGCGTGATGGTATAGAAGGGGAGAGGAATATACAAGGCTTCTTCATGGCATATCTGAATCTTTGCAATTACTATATTACAGCACCTGAGTTAGAGTTGAATCATGGCTTTTGTGATTTCTTCTTATTGCCTAATTTGGCTCATTATGCTGTAAAGCATAGTTACATCATAGAACTGAAGGTGTTGCCAAAGAAGGATTTCTCTGCTCTTTGTGAAGATAGAAAAACAACAAAGGCTGAGGCTCAATGGAATGAAGCTGTTGCTCAGATTCATCGCTATGCTGAAGCTCCTAGAGTTAAGGCATTGCGTCAGGATACCATACTCCATGAAATTGTAATGCAATTTGAAGGTTGGGAATTGAAGAGAATAGAGGAGGTAGAGTAAGAGTACGGAAGATAGAAATGATTCAAGTGTGGAAAATGTGGAGAATTACACAAAAGAGGTATCAAAAATGTGTAAAATTCCACATTTTCCCCACTTCGATGAAATATTTAGTCCGCTAGGCGTCCCGCTGGATTTGAAATCATAAGTGGTTAATAGATTTTTTAACATTTACAACTACTTAATAATCAGCTATTTATTTGCGTATTTCAATTATTTTTTGTACCTTT
>ERZ1026886.376-NODE-376-length-24043-cov-13.525763_pt1 | contig 24043 bp, 26 predicted proteins | sample MGYA00380173_ERZ1026886 | MGnify/ENA primary metagenome ERZ1026886 (study PRJEB33269, sample SAMEA4719809) | human gut metagenome | biome: human-associated habitat; feature: organic feature; material: feces | place: Cameroon | collected 2013-10 ... | reverse complement strand
CTTTAAATTTTTAGCTCATTCCATCTTAACGGATACTCAAAAGAACAATATTGAGAATAATATTGCCTTTTAGTAACTTGGTAAATGGTCTGAATTAATGGAAAATAATCTAAATCTAAGCCATTTTTAATCTAATTCTGAGCAATAAATTCTTGTAAATAAGCTCCACCAATTCTTCCTAACCTGAGCCACGTTTTTTATTCTCAACCTATACTTAACCGTGAGTGATCAAAACTTTTTCACATTTTCTTAAATCTGACATTGAGCAGTAAAAAATGGGAATATATTCTGATTTATTTAAGTATTTGATTTTCGATCACTTTTTAAAATAGCATACTTAATGTAACAATTATTTTAAATAAATCAATCAGATAATGTTGATTATGTGAGTTTTAGATCACTTTACAATATTCACATTATCAGTATTTGATACAAAGATCACGCTTAGTACTATAAGCTTGAGAATGTAGTCAACATAGGTTAAAAGATAGCCATCAAAGAGATATTACAGGATCACGATGATGGCAGTACAGTTTGATAACACAGGTGATTTACTTTCAACAGAGCTTGGAAACATAGGACTTACAGCAGCAGGTTTTGATTACTTTGGTTTAGCACCAGTAATTGAATCCTGTATTGGAAAGATAGGTTCACATGTAAAGGTAACTCAAAGTGAGTTAGTGAAGCTACTGTGTTGTCAGGTATTAAATGTACCATACCAGTCATTGTACGGAACCTCAGAGTTTTACCGTGGGTAACTGGTAAATATTTCTCCCTCTTTTTAACTCATTGAAAAAGATAATATTTGTGGTGTCCGTTAAAAAGGAGAAAATTTATGGCACCATCAAACAATGCAGTTCACACAGAGCAGATCGTTCGAGATATCACCGGAAGTATTTTGTGTTCTTATCAGATTGCACATAAATATGGTTTAACCAAGATGACTGTAGACAGAATAGCAAGAATTCATCTTGGGGAAGAGATTTACCAGAAGAAAGAGCATCTGGCTTTAGAACATCTTAAGGAAGAATTTTTAAAGTTAAAGTCACAGGGATTGAGTATTCATAACATTGGGATCAAACTTGGACTTAGCAAAGCAAGTTCTTTTAACCTTGCCAGGAGATTTGAAGGTGAAGGCTGCGACAGTTGTGATGATGACGTGATCCAGATTGAGTCTATACCACAGTTTTGTGATACTCAGATAGAGGTAAAATCTCAGATGACAGTATCAGCTCCTGCAGTAACACCTGAAGCAAGAGCTCACAGTAGCTGTAAAGAGACTTCTGAAGATGCAGTCTCTGTAGTTCCATACAAGTCAAAAGAAAACTTACCCAAAGAAAGAGTACTCGGTTATCAGACTTAAGGGGCTTCAAATCAGTTTTGATGCCCCCCCTTGAAGGTATGGATATAACCATATCAAAAGTTCTTAAGGCACTGCAGTAGAAGGAGTCTCTATCATGTCAATATTACCTCAGACAGGAAGGATCATCCTTGTAAGACAGCCTGTAAACGGCAGATTTGGTATTCACCGCCTGATGGCAATGTTAAGTTCCAATCAGTTCGGAGTCTGCTAGAACGGAACAGATGAAATCACTATTGTAACCTTTAATGCCAAAAGGACCATCTGTAAGATCCTGCATGTTGACACCTATGGAACAGACTGTACCACCAGAATACTGAACTATGGTAAATTCAAAACCATACTTCATGAGGATTTACTTCCTATTCATTTAAAAAGAGATGAAATTGAAATCTTACTAACAGGAGGAGATTTACCTGACAGTAAGAAACTAGAAGTTCTTTTAATAGCAGGATGACAGATTTTTTTAATTTCTTTAAAAATATTTTTAGGGAGCAGTTTTTCATTAATAAAGAGAAACTTAGCTTTAAAAGCCATTCCTATTAATCTCCCATTAATGTCCTTTCCTTAAAAAACAGGCTAATAATTCATAAAACAATAATGTATTATGAGGACTGTTTAACGTTATTGTCTCACACATTATAAGTTTCAGGAGGATTAAAGATGTCAAAAGAAAAAGATGACAAGACTGATTTATCCTCCATGTCCAAAGAAGAGCTGATAACCTATCTCTTATCCTTTGAAGGTCAGCTTCAACAGCAGAAAGAGGAAGCTCAAAAGAAAGAACAGGCAAATGCTCAAAGTACCTCTGCCATTGTTTCCAATTTAAGAGCAGAGCTGTCACGCAAAGAGTCCAGCCTTCAAAGTGCTCTTAAAGAAAAGCAGCAGCTTTCTGCAAACATCAAACTCCTGTCAGATGAAAAACATGAGCTTGAGGCAACTGTAGTAAAACTGAAGAAGTTCAGACAGTCTGTAAGAGACTTGATGAGTAATCTTTTGGACAGTATCACCAACTACTATTTTGTCTTTAAAGACATGCGTTCTAAAGATGAGGTTCCTGAATATGACGAGAACAATCTTTTAGAACTTAACATGTTCATGGATCAAAAGCTGGACTTTCTCTTATCTACAGCTCAAATTAGAACATCAGAAGGTAGCCTTAAACCTGTCAAGAACCGAGCAGACAGGACACAGTTCCCATGTATCAGAACCGCAGGACTGCTCAGCTGACATTACTGCTGCAGCAGATGGTGAGAGTGAATATAGAAATGCAGTCACCGTTGAAACAGATGATCATGACCTAAAGGACTTTGATGAGGCAGCCTCATCAGTTACCATCAGCTCCAATCTTAACAGTGAAGTTAAAACAGACAGCTCTGCTTCTAATAACAGTAACTCTGTAGGTAATGAGCTTACAGATGCTGAAGTAAAAGAAATTGTCATCAAAGGCTGTTCTCAGGAGCATAAAGATTCAGTAGCACAGAGTTTAAGTGCAGGCACCAAGGTTCTGTCAGAGCATATCAGAAATGACATAACAAGTGTCAGCGACAGTAACCGCAAACGTAAATTCGAAAGATTTACCAGTATCAACGACTGTAACGAAGTTGACGGCACCATTACCAACAGTATAGGCGCACACTTTCATATGTACTGCAACGAGTGTGGTGGTACAAGAGAATTTATTCTTAAAAACAAGAGTAAGAGAATTAACTCTGTACTTACCCCTTCAGGGGGTCTTGGTAACCTTAGAACCATTCTGAGTAAGGTACAGATTGCTGTCTGCTCAGAATGCAAAACAGAGACTGAAGTAAATCCTGCCTCCTTATCTGACTTTGCCTTTACAAAGAGTGGTAAAGACGAGCATCATACACTCGATGAACAGAGGAAAAACGCAAAAGAGAAAGTGGAAAAGGCTTTTAACAGCGTTTTATCTGATGTTGGCACTGAAGAGATAAACGAGAGTAAGACAGACGATAAACGCACGATATACCAGAAAGAGAACAGATTAAGACAGAATGAACGTAAAGCAGTCTTTAACAGTATAGAAAACTCAGATACAGCTGACAGAGTCTCATTCAGTCTTACAGATGATTTAATTGAAGCTGGTGACGGACTTACTCATATTATCAATCCGTTAAGCTTTGATGCTCAAACCTTTGGTATGATGCCTCTGTTCTTAAAATCAGTAATGTCAGGAACCTTATTAGGATCATGCGGAACTCTCTTTACTCAGTTAGGAGCTCCTAAGAACAGGATATCCTGTTTCTACGAAGGTAACGGTCTGCCTTTAACCAGAGAACAGTTAACTGGAGGCATCAATGCCTTTGCCAGAGCTTTTCTGCATAATGTGGCTACAAATATTCATAATGATATTCTGAACCACTCAAAAGCAGTGGTCTGTGATGAATCGACATTACTGTGCAGAGAGCTTGCCAATAAAAAGAAAGCTAAAGATGGCAGTAGAAAATCTCAAATCTGGGTTATGACCAGCAGCTTTACCTCTCCTGTAAGGGCTGCCTGGTATACAGTATCTCAAAGCCGTAATGCTGAAAATGTCGTAGACATTCTAAAGAGCGGTGTTAGAAAAGACGGTCTGTTAACTCATGTTATCTCAGATGGCTATGCAGGATATGACAGTGGCATTAAGACTTTATAAGAGCTTACAGGATGCAGGCTTAAAAGTTCCCGCTGCTGGACTCACGGCAGACGTGGATTATTTAAACTGCTTCAGAATACCTGGTTACTGAGAATTTACGAGAATGAGCTGTTACCAAAAGGTGAAAGTTTCTGTAACTTTGAAGAGAACCTGAAGAAATTCCGAGCCTCTAAAGCAGGTAAAAAGATGACTGACAGTGATGCATCCTTACTTGCCATTTTCTATCTAATCAATGCTCTGTTTGTAATTGATTCAGCTGTCATTAAGGCTCATCAGTTTGTCTGTGATACTGAGGAATTCAAACAGGATTTATTAAAGGCAAGACAGAACAAATCTGCAAAGATTGTTACGCTCATCTTTGACAGTATCAGACTGTATATAGCTGATAACCCTAAAGTCATGACCGTAAAAAAGACTAAGAATGGTGAGGTTAAGTTCTTAAGAAACCGTAAATATCCTGAATCAGGAGCTCTAATCTATCTGTTAAAGTTTGAACAGGCTTTAAGAGAGTTTACCTTATCTCCTGATGTTGAACTAAGCTCATCAGCTGCTGAAAGAGCGCTAAAGCTTGGTATATGTACCCGTCATGCCTGCATGTTTATACAGTCTGAAGATGGAGCTCATGCCTTTGCTGATTACCAGACTATTGTTAATACCTGTAATCTCAATAAGGTTCCGGTACAGCCTTATCTGATGTGGCTCTGTGCAAACATTAAACTGCGTTTAACCGAAAGACTGAATGATGGTCACAGTGATCCAACCTACTTTACTATGCCACATAAACAGGCTGTTAAAGACAAAGATGGCAAAGTAACCGGATATATCAGTATGTACGATGAAAGTAACAGACTCTGTTACGATAAAATCGATACCAGAGGTCTTGCCCCTTACGATTACCGCAGATATCTGCAGATGCAGCCCTAAAATTCCTAATTTACAAGACCTGCAGTGCGCTCTGCAGGCTACGTTCTACACTATAAGTTAGCTAAACTTTATAACAAATCCTCTTAAAATAGCCTCATCAGCATGCATTCTGAGGTTTTACTGCCTAAACGCCACCATCATTTATCCAAGATCACTTAATTATAGCCGGCTTGATCTGCAACAAAATCAGGATCTCACTCCTCTTTTGAGCTTGTCATAATTCTAGGAAGACTTTTTTTATTTTTAAAGGGCGAAATATTTAGGAGTTACCTCCATTGGTGTGAAATAGGAACTGGTATTAAACATGAAGGTCGTGTATTTGTTGCTGCTTTTAAATACTCTGGTCTTATCTATGCACAGGTATTTGAAAATGAGACTTTAAACTCCTGGCAAGAAGGCACCATTAAAGCTTTTGAACATTATGGTGTACCAAGAGCATTATCAATGGATAATGCCAAAGCCTTAGTAAGTAGACCAGACAAATATGTAGCAGAGCTAAGTGTTGGTATGAAGCAACTATGTACACACTATGATGTAATACCACATGTTTGTAAGGTGAGAACTCCTAAAGAAAAGAATGTTACAGAATATTCAGCCAACCTTATTGAGAAAAATGCCATAGTAGAGCTTGAAGGTGCAATGGGCTGTTTAGTGGCAAAAGATCTTACTGAAGTAAATTTAAAGCTTAAACAAAAAGTTGCAGAGCTAAACGCTAAAGCCTTTACCAACAAAGGTAGAGGCTCACGTCAAAGTGTGTTTGATACTTATGAGAAACATGAGCTTAGAGCTGCACCTGCTATACCATTTGAAATCAGTGAGTGGAAAATACTTCACGTGGATTGTAATGGTTGGGCTAAGGTTGATGGCAACAAAAGATACTTAGTTGATTATCACCAACGAGATAAGAATGTCATTTGTAGATTAACCACTACAAAAGTCTATTTTTACTCTAAGCAAAGACATGAGCCTTGTGGTGAATATGTAAGGAGCTTCAGCCCTGAGTATCAAAGTTTCAAGCAAGAAGCTTTAATGCATCCAACAGAAAGGGCGTTAACCCGCGGACTTGATGACACTATAAAGTCATTTCAAGAACAGGGGTACGCCCTAGAAGGAATTGTTAAATACTTGAGTGCAGTTTTTAACAAATATCCAACAATGTCTAATTATAGACGAGTTATGGGCGTTTGGGGATTATGTAAGAAGTATGGTGCAAAAATAGTTAGTGAAGCCTGTACTGTAGCTGCTGATTTTGAACGTGCAACTGATTACGACTATATCAAAGATATTATTCACACTTCCATTCAGAGAATTAACTCTCTTAAGCAAGAAAATGCTAATGCTACAGTAGCTACTGCTGTTGCAAGTTCTGGTACTAAATCGAAACACACCAAGCAAAAAGATCGTAGTTCAAATGAAGGTAAAAACTTACGTGGTGTAGAAGCTTTTGTGGGTAAATAATTATGGAACAAATTGAATTAAGTAAAAATTTAGCTCGTGTACAAGAGCTTGCTAAAGCATTGAGAATTACACCTCTGTTTGAGCGTTTAGTAGATCTGAAAAATGATGGATTGTTAGTTAATCCAAAGTTCTCTTTTGAAGAGCTTGTAATTGATTTGCTTGAGAATGTTAAATCTAGCCGAGAGAACAAGAAGGTGAACACTCTCTTAAAGACGATGGATATCCACCATCCTAACGCTTGTATTAACAGTATTAGATGGGATGTTGGCAGAACAGGCATCACCTCAAGGGAAGTTACAGAATACAACACTTGTGATTGGATTAGAGCTAAGCAGTCTATGATATTCGTTGGACCTACTGGTGCTGGTAAGACTTACTTAGCAGATTGTTTAGCAGTTAGTGCTATAACAGCTGGCTTTAAAGTATTTTACCGCAGAGCACCCTACTTTTTGGCTGAAATCAAAGACATTACAAGTGCAGCTCAAATGAGGGATTTCTTTAAAAGCATGCAAAGCTACGATCTCATCTACTTAGATGACTTTGGCACAGGTGCTTTAACAGAGCAAAATCAAGCCATACTTGCTGAGCTTGCAGATAAATGCTTTGGAAAGGTATCCTTTCTGTTAACCTCTCAAAACGATGTGCAAAGTTGGCTTAATAATTACTTTATAGATGCAGATATTGGTGAAGCTTTTTGTGATCGTATATATAAACCTGCAATAAAGTTCCATATCAATGGTCCATCTTTAAGAGAAGCTCAAGTAAAAATCACAACTCAACCTACAGTCCCTCAGTCTTTACCATCAGATTTACCATCGGTAAATGAGCAAAGCCCCATTTCACCGTCAGAAGTTACCAAAGTTACCATAAAAAAGAAGAGAGGTAGACCTCGTAAATCAGAGCTAACTAGCGAAAATATCGAGACTTTATCAGACTCTGGTAACAATGGTAAAAATGGTAACAATGGTAACTTACCATTGAGCGGTAACAACGGTAATTTACCAAAGTTACCAAAGGAAGATTCTTAATATGGTAGACATAAATTCACTTACACCTGTCGTCAGAGAACTTTATGAGTACATCTGCAAGTTAAATGCTCAAGGTAAAAATTGCACCTTTAAGTCTTTAAAGGAGCAGATGCCTAACCATTCTCATCGAGACTACACCTTAGCTCTAGATCTGTTTAAAGATCAGCAGGCTTTTATCGAAAGCAATGCAATGCCAATGCCTCCTGAGCTTAAGTCTCAAGTTGATTCAATGGTTACCTTACAATGGGCTACTCTGTGTCAGCACTTTAACGAGCAGAAGAAAAAGCTTGAAAAAGAGTTTGAGGAACGCCTAAAGGAAGCCCGTAGTGCTAGAGATGATGCTTTAGACAATAACGAGTTGCTCAAGCGTACTAATCAAGAATTAAGCTCTAGGTTGCAAGAAGCTTCTGAGAAAAACAATGAGCTTCATGTTGCTAATGAGAATTTCAAAGAGGAGCTTAACAAGAAAAATTTCGAGATTGGTATGTTACAAGAACGTGTTAAGGCTCAAGAGACTTCAATAAAAGATCTGAAAGGTGCCTTTGACACAATAGCAAATAAGTAAGGGGGAAATTTAAAAAATTGGGGCAGGCTCGGTCCTGCTCCAACCTTTGGACTTTACTTGCTCCAATGATCCTAGACAGTGCTCCAATAGTTCGTAATATTCAACAGTCAAGCAAGACTATTAGCTGATTTAGATACCATTATGCTTACAAGTTTTAAAGATGGCTACTACTTCGATGAAATTCAAGGTAAATACAAGACTTTGTATAAAGCACTTGGTGTTGAGGTTCCTGAAGCTAATTGCAAGTACAACAAAGAAGATATCACTGCAGATGACAAAGATAATTCAGAAGATTACGCCGCAGATGATCCTGCGCTACAGGCTATAGGTGGAGAGCTAGAGTAACCACTAGGAAACACAAAGCCCCACTCTGTGGGGCTTTGATCTCAGACTTTCTCATATGACATAAAAAATGTGAAAATCCGAGTAATACGGGGCTATTGCAAAACTATTAAATTAAAGCACGTGAACAGATTTTCTGACTATAACTTAATAATTTTGTGTTTTACTCTTTTTATATCAATTTCTTCTTTTTCAGGATCTAATTTTATAAGTTCATTTTTTGATAGAGCTGGTCCCTTTAATAATTCAAACAGATCTCTTTTTAAAGATTGTTTATAGGAATCTAGCATAACATTCAAATCAGAGCAAAAGAAAAGGTGAGAGTTTCCTAAACACTTTTGTTTTAGCTTTCCTTCGGCAATTAAAGGCTCAAAAATAATACGTTTTAGCTCTTGAACATTTCTTAATGTATTGTCACAGAATCTTCTGCAGTAATAATAAACGTCAGACTGATTTTTGATACCATTCAGTCTGATTATCCCTGAGAATTTTTTCATAAATCTGTTGTAAGTTTGAAGCTGCTGTTCACAAGCATGCCAAAGGGTAAAAAATATCTGATCTCCAATCATCAGATATTTAGCTTTCCTGAAGGACAGGTATCCTGCCATACCATTATCAAAATCAAAGCAAACATTAGAAAAGCTCTGCTCTTTAGATCTTGGATTGACTAGTACATACGAAAAAAGAGGATCCTGTGTTCTGTATCCTATGTGATTTCTGATACAGCTGTTTGCAAGCTCACTTACAGAAGACATATCTTCTAAAGGAGAAAATTCTTTTTTATTACAGTAACTATATGTAAATGCAGGTAAAACCAGTTCCCCTTTCTCCCCTATAATATCTAAAATGATATCCAGATAGTATTTACCCAAATCAAAAACGTCCTCTTCAGGAAGTCCTACTTTTAACAACTGGCTGTGAACTAGAACAGTGTCACCTTTACGTAGCCCTATTTTTACTAACTGTTCTTTTATGTAATTTCTGTCTAGTTTCATTCTTTAGTCCTTTTTATAGTAAGAGCCTCAAAAACCTGCAGAGTAAGAGCTTTTCTATCAAGTTTTCCATTGTAGTTAACAGGGAAATCACTTATAAACACAATGTCCTGAATCTGCATATAAAAAGGCAGATATTGTTTCAGTTCTGAAACAATATTCTCACAGATTTTATCATCTCTGGAACCTTCAACAGCAGCAACCAAATTGGTTATCTGGTTTAATTCATTTCTGACAGGAATAGACATAGCCCTTCTTTTAGAGGCCATCCTTAGTCTTTCATCTATTTCTAAAAGATCTACTCTAAAGCCGTTGATTTTGACCTGATCATCACGTCTTCCTTTAAAAATGAAATTTCCTTCTTGATTGATATAGCCATTGTCACCAGTCTTATACCATAAGGTTCCATTAAGATGAATAAATGCCTGATTTGTTTTTTCCTTACTGTTTAAATAGCCTAAACCTACCTGATCTCCTGACAGGTAAATCTGTCCGATTTCATTTTCTTTCGCTTCAACATTGTTGTCATCAAAGATGGCTGCTTTTGCTCTTGGGAAAGTAGTTCCTAAAGGTACTACTCCTTCAAGATTCTGGAGGTTATCTATGGTCATTGTCTTTGGATCGTAAACTTTGTAGCGCATTATGATTACAGTAGTTTCAGTAGGTCCGTATGTATTGTAGACAACAGATCCTTTGCAGCAATTTACCCAGTCTCTTACCTGTTCATACCAGAGAGGTTCTCCTACAAAAATACTGATCCTGACTGATTTCATTGATTCTGGATCCAGCATTTCCATTTTTTTTAGCATACTGATAACGTATGGAACAGCATGGAAAACGGTTATTTTGTATTTTTCAATAACAGGTGCAGGGCAGAAAAGATATTCTTTTGGAATTGGGACTAATGTTCCACCCGATAATACTGAAGAACATAGATCCTGCAGACTTAAATCAAATGTGATTTCAGACATTTGAGAAAAGACATCATTTTCGTTGTAGTTGTAATAGTTAAGGATCTTCTCTAGGTAACTTAAAAAATGAAAGTATGAAACTATAACGCCTTTTGCTTTACCGGTAGTTCCTGATGTGTAAATGACATAAATAGGTTTATTCTCATCAAATGCACATGGCGTTAACAATATTTTTTCTGTAGTCTCCGTTTTGTTGAAATTGAGACTTGTTATATTTTCAGACAGATCTTCTGATAACTGTACAGAAAAATCGTCTGATGACTCAACAATTATATCTTTGTCTATCTTTGATGCTTTTAGCAATTTATTGAGATAAGTTGCACATTCCCTGCATACTATAACTGCATCTACGTCAGAATCCAAAATCATTTCTATAGTTCTGTTAACAGGAAATCTCGGATTAAGGGGAACGTAAGTTTGATTTGTAAAAATTGATGCAAGTATTACTGCATAAACATTTACTGATCTGTAACCTAGAATAGCGACCTTCTGGTACTTTTTTTTAGAAATATAATTGGCAATTATGCAACTTCTTTTATAGAGAGTGCTGTAGGAAATATCTTCCTGGTCAGTTCTGATTGCAGTTTTTTCTTTGTATTTATTAAAAGCTGTAAGAAGTGCTTCTTTTAAATTTGTTTGTAAATTTACAGGATCGTTCATTTTAATGTTACATATCAATTTTTATGCTACCGTTAATGGAGAAACCTCCATCAATTATTATACTTTCTCCTATTACTTTTGAAGCTTTGTCTGACAGTAGAAAATCAACTGTACCAACAATGTCTTCTGGAGTAAGTGATCCAAATGGATAATTTTTTGAATATGCCTCTATAAGAGAGCTGTTTTCATAAATTTCTTCTGTAAGTGGTGTTCTGGTTAATCCTACTTTTACGCTGTTTATTCTGACCTTAGGAGCAAATTCAATAGTAAGACATCTTCCCAATTCCTCAAGACCTGCTTTTGCAGCATGATTATATGACATGCCTTTTACAGCTCTAGCACTGTTGTGACTTGAAATAAAAACAACACTGTTCAGTTCTCTTTTGTTAGATCTTCCTACTAAAGCTTTAATGATCATAGCGGCACTTACAGTATAGATGTTATACATAGACATAAAATCATCGCTTGTGATCATATGTAAATGCTTCATGCGTGCAGTTCCGGCACAGTGAACAAATTTCTGTACTGTAATACCTTCATTAGATAGATATTTTTCTAAATCGGTACATAAAGTGTCTACTTTGGACAAGTCATAAGTAAAAAAACTCACATTTGACTGCTTATTGCACAGGCAGGCTGTTTCCTTTAATTTGTCCTCATTTCTGGAGCAAAGGATTAAATTGTATTTTTCTGACAATTCAATAGCAATTTCTCTGCCTATTCCTGAACTTGCACCGGTAACAAATAAAGTTTGCATACAACCTCACCTAACTATTTCATATTGCACTTTGATTTCAGATCTGCAATCGTCTCAGCAGTCATGATATCCTTTAAGCTCAGCTTTACTCCAAAATTACTCTGTAACGATTGCTGTAATGTCATCAGAGTAATTGAATCCCATTTGTCTAACTGCTTAAAGTGTGTATTGTCAGTAACTTTATCTTCATCAAAAATGTTTGCCAGTTCATCATAAAAATTCATTTTAGTATCTCCTTTATTTGTTAACGATATCTAATAGCTTGTTTTGTAAAAGTTTGTCCTTTATTTCAATTAAATTGTATGCAGGAACACCGATTATCTCACTAATATCCAGTAAGTCATTCGTACCGTCTGCATAAGCAATAAAGTCTCTTAGTGCAAAAATATTTTTGTATGATCCTTTCTGACTTACAGTAGGGTACATTCCTCTTTTACCTAATTGAGGTTCACATAACACTTTAATCTTATACTTAAAGTTATTCTCAAGCACGTCAAGACATTTTGTCATAACTTCATATGCACCAGTAAAACCTTCAGGGCTTATTAAAGTTAAATCGTCTTTTGAGGTGTGATACTCTGGATATGATCCATATTTTGTTCTTGATACAGAACAGACAGGTAAATCCACACCTGGAGCATTAAACTGTCTTTCATCTGATCCTCTGTAAAAGAAAGAATATGCTTTATGAGAAGGAACCAGATATTTTAAGGTGTTTTCAAGTACTTTGTCGGTTAAGGTATTACCATAGCGTGTCTTTACAAAAGAATAATCACGGTTGTCTCCAACACATGAAATGACAAAACCTGCAACAGTATTTTTCTTTAGAACCTCAAGGTTCCTTGAAAGATAGGTGATAGAACCTATGGTTTCAGGAATATAGATAAATCTGTAGGTATAGTAGCGAGGCTTTTCTTTAATAAATTTTGCTAAAGCTACTGATAAAGCAGGCCCAGAACACTCATTATTTGCCATAGAAGGATGACAGAGGTAAGTTGAGATTAAAATCTCTTTATCTGATTTTCCTCTGATAATGCACTCTCCATAGGTCAGAGATCCTTTTTCGTTAAATGAACTTTTTATTACAGCATGGTATTTTCTGTCTTCATCTTTTGACAGTTCATCAAAAAGATTCTGTGACATGCAAAAACCGGATCTTTCACAATAGTAGGAAGTTACATAAGGAATGGCATCCTTCAGATCTTCCTGCGTATAGATATACTGCTTGAGTTCTGAGAAGGGCAGAACCTTATCAAAAGGGGCGGAGTATCCCAGTACATGAAGATTGTTCTCTTTAAAATCAATGATCCTTTTGTGATTTTCATCTTCGATATAGGCTTCTGTACAGTCCCACTCTCTTGGTACTGTCCAGTCAAAAACCTGAGTACCTGAAGGTACTTCAAAAACATTTATTTCAGGTAACTCTTCTTTTAAGATTGCTAAAGACTGTCTAAAACCATTACCAGTGATACTTCTGCAAATAGGAAATAGCTTTTTAGCTATTTCGTAGCAGTAAGCTCCAACAGCATTACTGTTAATGTCGTGGTTATTGTCTTTCATTGTTATTTTCTACTAATTCCTTTTACAAAACTAAGTTTACTTATACAGTTGTCGTCATGTACTGAGTTTTATTTAGCAATGAAATGATTGCCGTTTGTTAGAACAGAAAAGGTGATTTATTTAGGTTGTAAATGACTCTAATCGTTAAAGACCAAATTACAACCTATAACCCTTAACTACATTATTTTTTTTGAAATAATGAAGCTTTGTTTATTGAAAAAGGCAATTCCGTAAGCCTCAATGGATTGGACTGTTGGCAATTCTAAAAACTCTTTTGCATATTGTTTTTCTTCAATTTGTAAAAGAGCTTTTTGAGCAACTATCTTCATATCTTTTTCACTAGGTGAACTCTTAAGTTCCAAAATAGCAACTTTGGTCTTATCTGAATTTCTAAAGGAAATATCAGCATATCCATTGCCAGCTTCGAAATTGGATTTATATTCTTTTACCCATTTTTCAGAAACAGTAAATATTCCTGACATAAAGCCATGATAGAAGTTCTCTGGTTTTGATTTTGTGGCTAAATCTCTGATTGAAACATATGATGTCAATAATGAGTTTAGAATATTTGTAACACTCGATGTATTTCCTTCTAAAAATCCTGAAGCCAACTTTTCAGCCTTTTTGTCAGGTCCTAAAGTTAAATTGTCATCAAAGACTTTCTTGATATTAGACTCAAAGCAATTTAGGATTTCTTCATTGGGTATTTTTACAATGTAGTTATTCTTTGAAGGATTACCAACAGCTGTTAAGTAACCTGTATGTACCAGTAAAGAGAAGAAATCATCAGGATCATGAAGTTTTAAATCATCATAATTCATAGAATCATTGATGCTTACTTCAATAGTTTTTCTATCAACAAGATCTTGAAGGTGCTGTCTTATATCTTCCTTCAAGAATCCAATGTATTCTTGTAAAAGCAGAGATGATGATGTTGCGTTCCAATAGTTGTCTGGTTTTATTTTGTATTCTTGATGATTAAGTACGTGCTTATAATTTTCTGCAACAAAATTGATTACATCCCATGGACAGAACATTTCAACATCATCAAATCTATAACCATCGTAGTTTTCTTTGACCATACTCTCATATTCGCTAAGGTTATAATCTTTTAAAAACTTTTTAGTCTCTTCTTTGTTAAAGCCTATGATTGTGGTGAATTCAGAGCGTGTACTTAAAACAGTGTTTACAACAACGTTGTTGACTCCTGTAAATATTGAGTTTTTAGCAACTTTTAAACAACCTGTCATGACAACTTTTAAAATGGTAGATGTTTCTTCGTTGGTATTTTTAGGTGTGCTTTTTAGTACTCCCAAAAAAGAGCTGATGAGGTCTACCATTTGTTTATGGTACTTACCATTAGCAGCATTAGCTAATGGAACGTCGTATTCATCAATTAGAATAATTACTTGTTTCTTAAAATGTTTGAATAAACAACTGCTTAGAAAGCTTAGCGAATCAGTAAGGTTGTTTTGATTTATTGGCTTCTTTAAATAAGAGTCACTACAGAGATTTTTCAAATCAAATTTGTCATCATCTGTGAGAGCTTCACTTTTTTGCAGAAAACTATAAGTCCTAGCTAAATTCTTTACAAGAGTAATCAGAGCTCCTTTTGCAATATCGAAATCTCCTCCAATAACTCCTTTTAATGAGATGGAAATAACTGGAAATTGTCCCATGTACTTGTCAACAAAAGCTCTATCATTCATGATCTCCATGCCATTAAATAGCTTATGCTGAAATGAGGTATCACTTGGATTGTTTACGTTCAAACGAAAGAAATCGGAGAACATATCCATTAGTAAGGTTTTTCCAAATCTACGAGGTCTTGTAAATAAAAGTACCGAGCTGCCATCCTCTGCGAAGACTTTTTTTAAATATGATGTCTTATCTACATAGTATTTATTTTTGTTAATGACTTCAGCAAACGTATCATCACCAGTTGGTAATAACTTAAAAATATTTAGATCTGCCATGATGAGCCTTTATTTTTCAAGAAAACTATATCTTTCTTAATTCTATCAGACTTTTAGTCTATCAATACTAGATATAAGTAACGTTTTATCTAGGTTCAAAGTTATTCTTTTAAGAGAAATTTCAAGTGAAGCTATGATCTTTGTAGTTTATTTCTGATAATGATTGAGTATATAGATAAGTTCAAACTCAATATAATCAGATATCTTTATAAGATCATCTAACTTTTGAGCATTCAAAAGTTCTTTGACAATAGAATTAATGACGGCAGGGTAGTCACTGTTCATTAGAGGTGACAGAGAGATGACATCCTCTAGTAAGGATGTCATCTTCTCATAGGTTGCAGCAGGACAGCCATCTTTAGCAGTATCTGCTACAAGATGGCACTCCTGTACAACTTTTTGTACGTTTGTTCGTACATTTAGCTCATGTACATTCTGAACGTCTTTAATGTCGCTCATGAAAGATAAGCTTATTTAGCTAGCTTTGAGAGAATTGTTTCTACGGCTGAATCTAGCTTTAAGTTTTCCTTATCACCAGTTCTTCTGTACTTGTACTCTACATTGCCATCTTTTAAGCTCTTCTCACCTACGGTGATAATATGAGGAATACCGATTAACTCAGCATCAGCAAACATTACACCAGGACGCTCATCACGATCATCATATAAGACTTCTACGCCACGAGCTGTAAGTTCGTTGTAGATCTTCTCAGCAGCGTCTTTAACTTCCTGTGACTTAGAAGGCTTGATTGCAATAATTGAAACCTTGAAAGGAGCAATCTCTTCAGGCCAGATAATACCTCTGTCATCATGGTGCTGTTCAATAACAGCTGCAATAGCACGGGTAACACCGATACCATAGCACCCCATGATCATAGGAATGTCTTTACCGTTCTCATCTTTAACAGTAGCTTTCATTGCCTCTGAGTATTTAGTGCCAAGCATGAATACCTGACCTACCTCAATACCTTTACGTAAGTGTAGGGTCCCTTTACCATCAGGGCTAGGATCGCCATCTTCAACATTACGTAAGTCAAATACTTCGTATTTAGGTACATCTCTGTCCCAGTTTACGTTGATTAAGTGGTAGCCAGTCTTGTTAGCTCCGCAGGCAAAGTTAGACATCTTATCAGCAGTTCTGTCTACTAGAATTCTGCCCTTAAAGCCTACAGGTCCTAATGAACCGGTGTGAGAATCTGTAAACTCATTGATCTCTTCTTCTGAAGCCATCTCTAAAGGATCGTTAATACCATCAATCTTGATGGCTTTAACTTCATTTAGTTCCTGATTGCCACAAAGACAGAGCATAACCAACTCATACTTACCGTCTTCTTTCTTATTGCCATGAACGATAAGGCTCTTTAATACTTTCTTTGAATCTAAGCCCAAAGCTTTAGCTGCATCATCAACTGAATGACAGCCAGGTGTTGCAACCTCAGAGTAAGCAGCTCCTGGTGCTTCTCTATCATAAGTAGGAGCTAGAGCTTCAGCCATTTCAATATTAGCAGCATATGATGAACCATCAGACCAAGCAATAGTATCTTCACCAGCGTCAGCTAATGCCTGGAACTCATGTGAGTGGTTTCCACCAATAGAACCTGTATCAGCTTCTACTGGGCGGAACTCAAGACCCATACGGGTGAATACTCTTGAATATGCATCATACATATCCTGATAAGTCTTCTCTAAAGAGGCCTTTTCAATATGGAATGAATAAGCATCTTTCATTAAGAACTCACGACCGCGCATTACACCGAAACGAGGACGGATTTCATCACGGAATTTGTTCTGGATCTGGTATAAGCATAATGGTAACTGTCTTGCTGATTTAATTTCACGACGAGCAATATCAGTTACAACTTCCTCATGGGTAGGACCTAAGGCAAACTCGTTTTGCTTTCTATCCTTAAAACGGCATAACTCAGGACCGTACTTTACATAGCGACCTGACTCTTTCCACAGTTCAGCAGGCTGGACCATTGGCATGGCAATCTCTAAAGCACCAGTCTTGTCCATTTCTTCACGAACAATCTTGTTAACTTTAGATAACACTCTCATACCGGTTGGTAACCAAGTGTAAACGCCTGAAGCGATCTGACGGATCATGCCAGCTCTTAACATTAAACGATGGCTCTCTACAGCAGCCTCTTTAGGATCTTCTTTTAAGGTAGATAGTAAATATTGACTTGTACGCATTGTAAGTCCTGATAAATAAATTTAGCCTGCTAATCTTAAAGACAGGGGTTGAAAAATAATTGCGCTAATTCTAGCACAAAAGCGCTTTGTTAAGGAAAACTAATGAAGCTTTAAAGCCTGTAATACAGTAACTTTTATGTGGAGTTTATTGATTTTAGTCGCTAAAGGATGATGACTGTATATTTCAGTCATCATCCTTTAAAAGAAGAGCTAGAAAAAGCGCTTGTTCTATGCTGTTTACGAGCAATTTTATCGTAAAGTAAAACTAGCCAAAGACGCATAAAATTAGCTTTTATGCTAAAATTAAGTTGTTTTAGTCAATTGTAGGGGACAGACATGGTATTTGTAGCAAGTTTTATCGTATTTTTACTGTTTGTTCTAGCTTTATCAATGAGTATGCTTATTAAAAGACGTCCAATGATGACAGAAGAAGAGGCTACAGCCTCAATCATGGATGGTGGTGCATGTACTACCTGTCAGCAGTTGTGCTCTATGGCTGGTAAAAAGGTAGAAAAGCGCAAAGATGATTGCGCTATTAAGAATATGGAAATTCCTCACCAGAGCGTATAAAGAACAATAAAATTTCTAAGCTTGCCTGTCATTAGGCAGGCTTTTTTTCGTTTTTAGGTTTCAAAAATGTTAAAAAAATCAGTTTTAGCTAATGTTGTTTCACGCACTTTTCTCTTTGCTGTAGTTTCAACCTCATTAGTTGCGGTTACAACTCTTACAGCTTGTGACAAAGACAATCAACGCACTGTTGCTGCACAGGTACAGACATCAACAATCATTCAGGGCAAAACCATGGGTACTTTCTATGCTGTAAATGTTGTTGGTGGTTATAAAGGAGGAGAAGCAGGTTTAAAAGCTTTAGCTGAAGGTGCGTTTAAGCAGATCTGCGATGAGATTTCAACTTTTGATAAGAACGCTGAGTTATATAAATTCAATGATTTTAAATCTACAGAACCTTTTGAGATTTCAAATGAGCTAGGCAGGATCATTCAAGATACTGTTTATCAGGGCAGACGTATTGAAGGAGCTACTGATATTACTGTAGGTCCATTGGTAAATCTGTGGGGCTTTGGTAAAGATAAAAAGAAAGATGAAGCTCCATCTCAAGATGAGATTAATCAGGCTTTAGAGCTGGTTGGTCTTGATAAGTTTGAGGTTAGAACAGAAAACAATAAGAGCTATTTAGTAAAGCACAATAAAGACATCAAACTTGATCTTGCAACTGTAGGTGAAGGCTTAGGAGCTGATGCAGTGGCTGCAAAACTGGTAAAGGAAGGCTATAAGAACTTTATGGTAAATGTAGCTGGTGCTTCACGCTCATATGGTGTTAACGCTAAAGGCAAAAAGTGGCGTTTGGGAATTGAAGATCCTACCTCACCTGAAAGACGAGTATTCGTACCAATCTGTGCTTTAGACAAAGCTGTAACTACAGCAGGTTCTTATCGAAACTACTTTAAAGATGAGACTACAGGCAAAATCTTTTCACACGCAATCGATCCTAAAACTGGTTACCCTGTAACTCACAAGACTTTATCAGTAACTGTGATTTCAGACTCAGCTTTTGAGTCAGATGCCTTAGATACAGGTCTTTTAGTACTGGGTGCTCAAAAGGCTCTAGACTGGGGTAAAGAGCATGGCTATGCTATTGCAACTATCGAGTATGACAAAGGCAAACCTCTATTTAGATATACAGATAACTTCAAGCAGTATTTAGACTGTGCAAAACAGCAGTAAGTTAAAACATCAGATTTAGTCATTCAATAAGATTGAAATCTGAAGCTTGAGAGAATACTAGAAAGAAGATTAGGACAAATTCATGCATATTCATATTTTAGGTATCTGCGGTACCTTTATGGGCGGTATTGCCATGATTGCAAAACAAGCTGGTTTTACCGTTACAGGATCAGATAAGAACGTTTATCCACCAATGTCAGATGAGTTATCAAACGCTGGTATTAAGTTACATACAGGCTTTGATGCTGAGCAGTTAGATGAAAAGCCTGATTTAATTGTAGTAGGTAACGTAATGCGTCGAGGCATGGATGTTGTAGAGCGCATGCTAAATGACAGATGCCGTTATGTTTCAGGACCGCAGTGGTTAGAAGAGCATTACCTTTTAAATAAGACTGTTCTGGCTGTAGCTGGTACTCACGGTAAGACTACCACCTCATCAATGCTGACCTGGATCTTAGAAGATAATGGTAAAAATCCAGGCTTTTTAATTGGTGGTATTCCTGAGAACTTTGGAATTTCAGCACGCAGTACTGACAGTGAGTACTTTGTCATTGAAGCTGATGAGTATGACTGTGCTTTCTTTGATAAGCGCTCAAAGTTTGTTCATTATCATCCTACAGTTCTAATTATGAACAACTTAGAGTATGACCATGCTGATATCTTTGATTCAGTAAAAGATATTCAAAAGCAGTTCCATCATTTAGTAAGGACCGTACCTGGTAAAGGTCTTGTTGTTATGCCAAATAACGACAAGAATCTTGATGGGGTAATAGAAATGGGCTGCTGGACTCCTGTGGTACGAATCGGTGATGAGAACGACCTGAATGCAGTCTTAAAATCAAAAGATGGTTCATCTTTTGATATTTATGATGGTAAGGAATTTATCTGTACTGTAAATTACAACTGCACTGGTACCTACAACGTACACAACGCTCTAATGGCAATTAGAGCTGCCATGTATACAGGTATCTCTATTAAAGATGCTGCTAAATCCTTAGAGACATTTAAACTTCCAAAGAGACGAATGGAGTTAAAAGGTATTGTCGATGATGTCAGCGTTTATGACGATTTTGCCCACCACCCAACAGCAATTAAGTTAACCACAGAGGGCTTAAGAGCAAAGATAGGTCAGGATAAACGTTTAGTAGCTGTATTTGAGCCTCGCTCAAATTCCATGAAGATGGGCGCTAACCATGAATTTCTAGCTCAGTCTTTTGAAAGTGCTGATGAAATTTTTGTCTATGCTAACACTTCTGTTAAATGGGATGTGAAGTCGCTTGAAAAACAGTGCAAAAAGCCTCTACATGTTATTGACGATTTTGATAAATTACTCACCGAAATAGTAAACGCAAGCCCTAAAGGAACAACAATCCTTGTAATGAGCAATGGTGGCTTTAACGGCATTCATCAAAAGCTGTTAGACAAACTGCATGACAGAAAACATGATAAAAAATAGTCTGCAAGCAGTAAGGCTACGAATAAAAATAATCAATATTTTTGAGAGAGAATATGGCTGATAACTGGAATCTTCGTGGTAAAACTCAGATGCTAGATGATCTTAATACTCCATCACTTCAGTGCAGAGTTTATGATCGTATTGCAGTTCAAGATAGTAAGGGTAAAACTCATTTTTACTGTCTGGAGCTTTCAGCGGGTAATACCTTTGATTTTGGTTTCTGCAGAAAAGAGAATGTCCCATCATTACTGCGTGATGTAATGACCATGGGCAGTATCAGAGTTTTAAGTGGTATCTGCGATGATCTGATGGTGCCTACTGTACCTACAGTGCTGTGGATAAAACAGGCTCGTAAGTATGATCCTAAACATGTCATTATGTGGCTTGAAAACTCCATTGAACTTACAGAAGAATATAAAGATACCATTTTACGTTTACGTAAAATGGGTATGCGCTTTGCCGTTAGAGTTGATGCCATGGGTGAGATTGCATCAAATGACGAAATCCTTGCATGTATCGATTATCTAATGGTGGATTTTGAAAGAAGCGCAGAGTTTATGACTGTAATTCAGTCATTACGCAACAAGAATCCTCTTTTAAAAACAATTGCTTTTAAACACCATATTTCTATTTTCTCCTTTAATAAAGAAGAAACCAGAAACTTTGACTACGTTCTAGGAACAGTTAATAACTTCTTATTAACCTATGAAAACGAGCGTCCTAAGTGGCAGCATGAAATGTTGCGTACTTTCGCTCAGCTCTACTCTTCAATTTATGATGTCAAAGAGATTGGCGTGATTGTAGCTAACTATCCTTTAATGGCTTTAGCCATGAAAGGTATGGTAGCTTCAAAACATTTAACCAATTTAACTATTCGCAAAAACAGCTCGACCTTAGGTGAAAGTCAGACTCTAACCCAGTTTGATTTAAGAAATTTCCTTGCTATCTCTGTAGGTTACAATCTCTTTACACTTACAGAAAAGCAGACCTATGAGCAAAAGAAGATCCCATTCTCATCAGAGTTTATAAACTATGAGCCATTTATACAGGCATTGAACTTTGCCAAAATTGTAGATTTGATGGCTCAGGATATCTGTGATGATATTACCGCTCCTCAGGCCTTTATCGCAGGCTTCTTACGCTTTGCGCATGTCTTTTTACATGATACAGAGGAAGCTACCTTTGCAGAGTTTCCTTTAGATGCAGTAGCTTCTTGCTATACTAATGGCGGTGGTCAGTTAGGCAGTATTATCAGAATTTTAATGCTACTGTTTGAACACAGAATTAACGATGCTATGGATGTAGCTAATAACGCAGGTTTAGTTTTAGTAAAAGATCGTTTATATGGTTACATCTCTCATGCTATGGCATGGACGGATGCTGTGTGCTGTGCTTTAAATATCATTAAAGGTCAGCAAGAAGAGTAACAACACTCTGTCAAAGATCTTTTTTTTTGAAGCTCCTTTTTAACTTTGCTTTTCAAAACCTGTCTTATAAAAATAAAAGCTCAAGACGAAAGTCGATGAGCTTTTATTTTTGTGAGAGAGTCTGTACTGATTAAATCAGTACAGAGTAAGCAAGGCTTGAGAGAACTACTTAGTGAGTAGTCTTTTTAATGATGAGATTACCTATAAACTGGAAGATACTTATCATAATTAAAATTACAATTACGGTAAGCCAAATCATATCTCTGTATCCCATCTGATAACCGTAGCGTACTGCAAAGTCACCAATACCACCAGCACCGATGGCACCTGCAATAGCGGTAATACCGATAAAGCTTACAAAGGTGATCATGGTTACTCTGGTAATTCCAGGGATACTTTCTTTTAAATATACTGAAAAGATGATCTCTAGTTTTGAAAAGCCCATAGCGTCAGCGGCTTCAATAAGACCTTTATCCACATCAGAGAGTACTGATTCAATTTGTCTAGCAAAGAATGGTACTGTACCGAATACTAAAGCTACAAATGATCCCTGAAGACCAGAACCTGTGCCTACAATGAATCTTGAGAGGGGAATTAGAAGCACCATCAGGATAATAAAAGGAATTGAACGTAAGATATCAATGACTTTATTTGCTATAGTAAAGACAATCTTATTATCTAAAATACCGTTCTTTTTAGTTGTAACTAAAATAATGCCTAAAATTACACCTAAGAACCAGGCAATCGTACCTGAAACTCCAATCATGACAAAAGTGTCATGCAGGCAGTGCAAGAACTCACCTGAGAGTCGCTTAAAATTAGGCATTAAAGTCATTACTAAATTCTCAATCATTTTAATACCTCCAGTTGCACACCTGAGTTTTTAATATACTCTACAGCTTCTTCAATTTTGTCCTTATCGCCTGTAAGGTTTACAGCTAATTTTCCTAAAGGCTTACCTTTGATGTAATCAATATTGCCGTAAAGAATGTTAGATTCAACCGTAAATTTCTTGTAGATCTCACTCATTAAAGCCTTACCTGCAACATCACCTGTATAGGTTAAAAGGTAAATATGAGTGCCATCTGAAACATCTGCTAAAGAGCCTTTCTCATCTAGAATGTCAAAGAATGAGCCAAAGTTATTGGCTGTGTCCATAAAGGACTTGGTAAGCTTAGTCTTTGGATTTGAGAACAGATCATAAACATAGCCTTGTTCGATAACTTCACCTTGCTCCATGACAGCTGCTCTATCACAGATATCTTTTACCACAGACATCTGATGAGTAATGATGACAATGGTAAGTTTAAGTTCCTGATTGAGCTTCTTTAATAAAGCTAAGATCTGTGAAGTAGTTTTAGGATCCAATGCTGAGGTTGCCTCATCACAGAGTAAAACTTTAGGATCTCCTGCTAAGGCTCTTGCAATTGCTACACGCTGCTTCTGACCTCCTGATAATTGAGATGGGTAGTTGTTGCCCTTGTCAGAGAGTTCTACTAAAGAGAGTAGCTCTTCAATTCTCTGTTTTCTCTTATCCTTTGGGTAACCATTATGTTTTAAAGGTAACTCAATATTCTCATAAACTGTTCTTGAAGGCATGAGGTTGAAACTCTGAAAGATCATGCCAATTTTTTGTCTTGCTTCTCTTAACTTTTTATAAGGCAGAGCTGTAAGCTCTGTGTCTTCTAAAAAGACCTTACCAGAGGTTGGTCTTTCTAGTAAGTTAATACAACGCACTAAGGTAGATTTACCTGCTCCTGAGAAACCTATAATTCCAAAGATCTGTCCTTTATCAATTTCAATGGTTACATCTTTTACAGCATGTACAGTCTTTCCATCAACGACAAAATCTTTACTGATATTTTCAAGTCTTATCATGTTGTTCCTAAGTTATGCCTATAAATAAGGCTCTAAACCAAGTTTACTTATCTAATCAATTGAATTTAGATAAGTAAATTTATGGTGATTAATGT
>ERZ1026886.366-NODE-366-length-24426-cov-11.307004_pt1 | contig 24426 bp, 16 predicted proteins | sample MGYA00380173_ERZ1026886 | MGnify/ENA primary metagenome ERZ1026886 (study PRJEB33269, sample SAMEA4719809) | human gut metagenome | biome: human-associated habitat; feature: organic feature; material: feces | place: Cameroon | collected 2013-10 ... | reverse complement strand
AACTATCGAACTTATGTTCTAAACTTTAGAACTTGTGTCCTAAACTATCGAACTTGTGTTCTAAACTTTAGAACATAGATTTAGCTAACTGAAAAACACAATTTTCTGTAGTACTAAAAACAAAAGGACAAAGATTTGCAAGCATCTGGCAGGTGCATCCTTGTGCACTATTTATATATTCAACTTCCCCGTTTGCGAAGGTTGAGTCACTTATTGCTCCAAAGCGCCAGTAACGACTTTTGGATGCTTTTGGTGGTGCAGAGTAGTAGTATTAGGGGGTAAAAACATTAAATAAGTTAAAAATTACCCGTAAAACTCAATTTTTCCACCTAAAAAAGAGCTTTGTATTGCTTTTTTTTGTAATTTTGCAGCCAGATGAAGGAATGGTTGCGAAACCATTGTTTAGAATTTAGAGAATTCATGTAGATGTAAGTTGTATTAGTAAAAGGTGGTTTTGAGTTTTTCGCTCGGCCTTTCTTTTGGGTTAGATGAGTAAAAGAGTCAGAGTGAATCCGTAAACCAGTACCACGTATTTTTTAAATTTACTCTTACATGGGATGCATTTCGTTGATGATATGTGTTCTTTGCTATGTTTTCTCTTGTCGTTTTTGGAATAAAAATTAAGTGTTTAGCAATTGGAAAGTGTTTTGAGAACTATATATATGGGGGGAGCTGGCCAGGGATGGTAGGTTCCTCCTTCTGCTTTTTGGTAAAATGACACAGAATTGTAATCAAATGTAACGCGTGTTACAAAATAAAAGTTGTAACTTTGCCCCCGTAATATTAAATGTTTCGATTATGGACGAAAAAGACAGCAGAATATTAGTAGTCGACGACGAGCAGGATCTCTGTGAAATCCTGAAGTTCAATCTTGAGACTGAAGGTTATCAGGTAGAGACCGCCAATTCGGCAGAAGAGGCTTTGGAGAAAGACATTGCGTCTTACAATCTCTTGCTCCTCGATGTGATGATGGGAGGAATGAGTGGTTTTCAGCTCGCCAAGCAGTTGAAGAACAGTGAGGTGACGGCCCACATTCCTATTATCTTCCTTACAGCCCGTGATACGGAGAACGACACGGTGACAGGCTTCAACCTGGGTGCAGATGACTATATCTCCAAACCATTCTCTATCCGTGAGGTAATGGTAAGGGTGCGTGCCGTGCTGCGTCGTACAGCCAGCAAACTGGAAGGAGCTGAGGAGCCCGCAGTCATCAGTTATCAGGGATTGTTGCTGAATCTCGACAAAAAGTCGGTGAGTGTGGACGGCGAGGACGTGCCATTCACCAAGACTGAGTTTGAGTTGCTTCGTCTGTTGTTGGAGGAGCGCGGAAGGGTCTTCTCGCGTCAGGAACTCATCGACCGTGTATGGCCTAAGGATGTGTTGGTTCTCGACCGTACGGTGGATGTCAATATCACACGTATGCGCAAGAAGATAGGCAAGTTTGCCAAGTGTATCGTTACCCGTTTGGGATTCGGTTATTATTTTGACGCATAATATAATAAGGTGGAGATATGTAATATAATAAGGTGGAGATATGTACGAATTTAGAGAAGCAAAGTCGAAGCTTGGGCGTCGGCTCTATTTCATGGTGTTGGCTGTGTTCCTGGTGTTCGCAGTCAGCTTTATCATCTTTCAGCAGGCTCGCGAGAAGCAGTTCAAGATAAGCACGCTCACGTTGAAGCTGGGCAACTACAATGCCCTTTTAGAGGAAGACTTGTCGTTGGCTCATGACAAGGGCATCATTATGAGCGACAGCAGCGGAAAGGCAGTAGATGTGGCACGCGACAAGCTGAATGTTTTTATAAGAGAACACGAGAGTAAGGACTTGCGTATTACTCTGATACGCCCTAATGGCAAGGTGGTGTACGATAATATGCGAAACGACTTCGATCATTTCTCCAATCACCTCAACCGAAAGGAGATACAGGAGGCATTGAGGACAGGACAGGGCTCGAGTGTGGAGCGACAGTCGAAAACCCTGAAGCATGATTACTTCTATGTGGCTACTTATTTTCCTGCCGATTCCATTATTATCCGAAGCGCTTTGCCTTATAACAACGACCTCTCCAAGTCGTTGAAGGCCGACCAGCATTACATCTGGTTTGCCATCTTTGCTATCATACTCCTTACCATTGTGCTTTATCGGTTTATGCACCGCTTGGGAAAGAATGTGGCCAAGTTGCGCATCTTCGCCTATAAAGCCGACCATAATGAGAGTCTTGAGATAGAAGACCTGGCGACTTTCCCCAACGATGAGCTGGGCGAGATAGCCGAGCGCATTATCAAGATGTACAAGCGAATACAGACCACGCGCAGGGAGCAGGACATTCTGAAACGGCAGCTTACCCAAAACATAGCCCACGAACTGAAGACACCAGTGGCAAGCATACAGGGCTATTTGGAGACCATTATCGACAATCCCCGTATCAGCGAAGATATGAAGCAGCAGTTCTTGCAGCGCTGTTATGCCCAGAGTGAAAGGCTCACTTCGCTCTTGCGTGATATTTCCACACTCAACCGTCTGGACGATGGTTCCGACATGATAGATTTCGAGGCGGTAGACATCACTCAGTTGGTGAGCGACATCATGAGAGAAACCGCCCTTGAGCGCGAGGAGCGCAAGATGAGTTTTCATAACCTGTTGCCCGAACGCATCGTGGTGAAGGGAAACCGAAGTCTGCTTTACAGCATCTTCCGCAACCTTACCGATAATGCCATAGCCTATGCCGGCGAAGGAACAACCATCACCTTGGAAGGTAAAGAGGTTGGCAATAAGTGGCATTTCATCTTCCGCGACAACGGCCAGGGAGTGCCTCAGGAACATCTGGCCCGCATCTTTGAGCGTTTCTATCGTGTGGACAAGGGGCGCAGCCGTAAGATGGGAGGTACAGGGCTGGGACTTGCCATCGTGAAAAACTCGGTATTGCTGCATGGAGGAACCATTCGGGCAGCCAATCTGCCCGAAGGAGGATTGAAGTTCGAGTTTACCATCAAGAAGTAATGATAAGTAATGCTAAAAACAGAAAAAGTCGCAAGGAGATTTGTCTTTGCGACTTTTTTCTTGTATCTTTGCATTACAATAAATAAATGCAAGAAATGAATCCATTTTCAAAGATGATTGCGGCCGCTCTTGCTTTGAGCGAGAAGGCTGTCGAAAATACATTAGAGTTGCTTGAGGAAGGTTGTACTATTCCCTTCATCTCCCGCTACCGTAAGGAGAAAACCGGCAACATGGACGAGGTGAAGATAGAGGCGGTGGCTCAGGCCAACGAGAAATATAAGGAGATGGCGAAGCGCAAGGAAACCATCCTGAAGACCATCGGCGATCAAGGCAAACTTTCGGCAGAGTTGCAGCAGCGCATCGACAACTGTTGGGACGCCACAGAGCTGGAAGACATCTATCTGCCTTTTAAACCCAAGCGTCGTACTCGTGCACAGGTGGCTCGCGAACAGGGGCTTGAACCGTTGGCACAGCTCCTCCTGCTTCAGCGCGAACGTAATCCCGAGCAGGTTGCCCGCAAGTTCGTGGGTGACAAGGTGAGCGATGTAGAGGCTGCGCTCCAGGGAGCTAAGGACATTATAGCCGAGACGGTAAGCGAGAATGAGCAGAGCCGCAACCAGATACGAGGTGAGTTCCGTCGTGGCGCCATCATCACCTCAAAGGTGGTGGCAAAGAAGAAAGACGAGGAAGATGCCCAGCGCTTCTCCGATTATTTCGACTTCTCGGAACCATTGAAACGTTGTTCTTCCCATCGTTTGTTGGCCATGCGTCGTGGAGAGGCGGCAGGTTTCCTGCGTGTCAGCATATCTGCAGATGAAGAAACTTGCATCACCAAACTGAAACGTCATTATGTTCATGGCTTTGGCGAGTGCCAGGCTCTGGTAGGCGAGGCCGTCGATGATGCATTCAAGCGCTTGTTGAAACCCAGTATCGAGACTGAGTTTGCAGCTCAGAGCAAGCAGAAGGCCGATGAGGAGGCAATCGTTGTCTTTGCAGAGAACCTGCGCCAGTTGCTCTTGGCAGCACCTCTTGGACAGAAGCGTGTTATGGCTGTCGACCCAGGCTTTGCCAATGGATGCAAGACTGCATGTCTTGACGCCCTGGGTAATCTTGTGCATCATGAGATCGTCTATCCGCATCCTCCCCGCAGCAAGCGCATGGAGGCCACTGCTGCCATGAAGCGCATGGTGCGCCAGTATCAGGTTGAGGCCATGGCGGTAGGCAACGGAACGGCAAGCAGGGAAACCAGTGAGTGGCTGAACGAGATAGATTTTGAGCATCCGGTAGATGTCTATGTGGTAAGCGAGGATGGAGCCTCTATCTATTCTGCCTCTAAGATTGCCCGCGAGGAGTTTCCTGATGAGGATGTGACGGTGCGTGGAGCGGTTTCTATCGGCAGAAGACTGATGGACCCTTTGGCTGAGTTGGTGAAGATCGATCCCAAGAGCATCGGAGTGGGGCAGTATCAGCATGATGTGGACCAGAGTCAGTTGAAGAAGAGTCTCGACTCGGTAGTGATGAGTTGCGTGAACTCGGTGGGTGTCAATCTCAATACAGCCTCTCAGCATCTGCTCACCTATGTGAGTGGTCTCGGTCCCACCTTGGCGAAGAATATTGTGGACTATCGTCGTGAGAATGGAGCATTCTCCTCTCGTGCCCAACTGAAGAAAGTGCCGCGTTTAGGTCCTTCGGCTTATGAGCAGTGTGCCGGTTTCCTCCGCATTCCTGGAGCCAAGAATCCGCTCGACAATAGTGCCGTTCACCCAGAGCGTTATGCGTTGGTCGAGACAATGGCTAAGGATCAGGGTGTGACGGTAAAGCAACTGGTAGAGGACAAAGCCTTGCAGAAAAAGATAGACATACGGAAGTATGTGAGTGGCGAAGTAGGCATGCCTACGCTTACCGATATCATGGCAGAGCTCGACAAACCCGGACTTGACCCACGAGGCGAGGTAGAGAAGTTTGAGTTTGATGCCTCCATCAAGACCATTGAGGATTTGCAAGTAGGCATGGTAGTACCGGGCATCGTGACCAACATCACTAAGTTTGGTGCCTTTGTTGATATAGGTGTCCACAATGACGGTTTGGTTCATGTCTCACAAATGGCCAACCGCTATGTGAGCGACCCTTCAGAAGTGGTAAAACTCCACGAGCACGTGATGGTCAGGGTGACAGAAGTCGACCTGAAGCGCAAACGTATTGCCCTGTCGATGAAGCAATTATAATGTAACGGGCTCTCTTCTGAGAGCCTGTTCTCTTTTTAGACGTATTCTAAATTACCTACTTTTAGGTATTGTATGTTTTTCCTTTTCTTCATATCTTTGCAGCCGAATTCTATATCATATAAAAAAGGTAAAAGCATCAAGGTAAGATGAGAAGGACGGTTAGTACCCTCTTGCTATTGCTTTTTGTGGTGATGGCTGAGGCTCAAAATTTGACAGGAAAGGTCATTGATAGTAAGACTCAAGAGGCAATCATAGGGGCGACAGTGACGTTGAAAGGATCTAAAAAAATAGCGACAGTCACGGATATCAATGGTCAGTTTCGTTTGAGAAATACGACAGAAGGAAGTATCATACGTATCAGTTATGTGGGATACAAGTCTTTGGATGTGCCATTTCATAATGGTGCCACTTATCGCTTGTGCCAGGATGTTGCTGCTCTTGGCGAGGTGGTGGTGACAGCTCGTGCCAGTGACGGACCTGTCACGTCATCCATTATCGGCAGGGATGCCATGACGCATCTGCAACCTAACAGCATTGCCGACTTGATGGAACTTCTTCCTGGAGGTTATTCCAAAGACCCCAATATGGGCGAGGCTAATACCATCACACTTCGTGAGACGGGTACGATGGGAGCGTATGGTTCCACTACTAAAAACAACAATTATTCCATTTCTTCTCTTGGTACGCAGTTTATGGTAGATGGCGTACCTATCTCTACCGATGCCAACTTGCAGTATTCTCCATTGTCGGATACGCAGTCTTCAACCAGTTCTTCTACGTTAGAAAATAATCGCAACATAACCAATAGAGGTGTGGATATGCGTTCTATCTCAACCGATGACATCGAGAGCGTGGAGGTGGTACGTGGCATTCCTTCCGTGGAGTATGGTAATTTAACCAGTGGATTGGTGAAAATCAAGAAGATTCGTCGTGCTATCCCATTGACAGCTCGTTTCAAGGCTGATGGCTACAGTAAGCTCTTCTCTTTGGGCAAAGGTTTGGCTCTCAATAGTGCTGGCAACTCTATCTTGAATGTTGATTTAGGTTACATGGACTCTAAGATAGATCCTACCGATAACTTCGAGAACTATAAACGTGTAACAGGTTCATTGCGTTATACCTTGCGAGGTGAAAATGATAAGAAGTATCTTTGGCAATATAACTCCGCTTTTGATTACTCAGGTTCTTTTGATGACAGTAAGAGTGACCCTGATATCAACTATGGCAATGTGGAGGAATATAAGTCTTCTTTTAGTAGATTGGCATTGACTAATAGTTTCAACTTGAAGATGCCGAAGTCTTGGTTCAAGGAAGTGGATGTAAATACATTGGTAAGCCTTCAGCTCGACCGCTTGCACCAAACTCGTTTGGTGGCACCTCAGCGTTACGGCATCGTGCCTCTCTCCTGGACGGATGGTGAGAACGAGGCACAAGCTGTGTTTGCGGAATATACAGCCAACTATCTTTGTGACGGAAAGCCTTTTAATGCCTACGTCAAAGCCAAAGGTGTAATGGGATTTAAAACCACTCATACCAACCATACGATAAAAATAGGTGCTAATTGGGATATTGCAAAGAACTTTGGACGTGGGCAGGTATATGATATGCACAGACCTTTGAGTGTAAGCGGTTGGAGTTCTCGTCCTCGTAAATATTCCGATATTCCTGCTTTGCAAAACTTTTCTTTCTTTGCAGAAGAATTAATGAAAGCGAATATAGGCATGAGTAAGATAGAACTGATGGCTGGTGTTCGCTTGAATACACTTTTGGGCTTGGATAGTAAGTATGATATGAGTGGTAAGTATTATGTCGACCCTCGTACCAATCTCGCTTGGCATTTCCCGAAGTTTGATGTGGGAGGTAAACCTATGTCTATTTCGTTGAATGGAGGATATGGTATCACTACCAAGATGCCTACGCTCAATTATCTCTATCCAGATAAGTATTATAGTAACTTTATCTGCATGGCTTATTATGATACGGAGAATCCTACGCAAGATAGTAAGTTTGTTGTGCATACATATGTGCAAGATCCTACCAATTATCAGATAAAGCCTGCACGAAATTATAAGTGGGAGGTTCGTTTAGATATGAACTGGAATGACAATCGTCTTTCTGTTGATTATTTCCGTGAGTCGATGACTTCGGGCTTCCGCTATTCTTCTATCTATGGTGTGTATGACTACCGTTCTTATGACGTGAGCCAAATGAAAGCTGGTGTGGATTATACCACACTTCCATACGAGAATCGTAGAGTGTTGGATGGGTATCAGCAGGTTTCTAATGGCAGTAAACTGGTGAAGCAGGGCATCGAGTTGGCTTTCACTTCCCAGCGTATTCATTGTCTCAAAACTCGTGTGAATGTGACAGGGGCTTGGTTCCATACCCAATATACCAATAGCCAACCGATGTTTGATGCCGTCAGTACGGTAGTCAATGGACAGACGGTTAGGGATAAGTATGTGGGGCTTTATGACTGGAACGATGGCCGAGAAAATGACCGCTTGAATACCAATGTCACTTTTGACACCCAGATACCAGAGTGGAAACTTATCTTCACCACTTCTGTGCAGTGTATGTGGATGATTCGTACCAAGCAGATGAAGAAGAATGGTATGCCAATAGCCTATATTTCTTCGGAGGATGGACAACTTCATGACTATACGGAAGAAAGTCTGAATGACCCTTATCTGTTACAGTTGGCAAGAACCTATAACGACGATCAATTTAAGGCTTTTACGGTACCGATGTCTATGGTTGTCAATCTGAAGGTGACTAAGGAAATAGGTAGGTATATGCGTCTTTCTTTCTTTGCTAATAAAATTTTGGATTATTTGCCAGATTATACAGCCAACGGAAGAGTGATTCGTAGAAATGCTTCGCCCTATTTTGGTGTTGAAGCAGGTTTTACTATATAATATAATAAGATGTAAGAAGATGAAAGATTTTAGAAACGTAACAAAAACAATATGGTTATTGGTCTTTGGGGTGGTGAGTTTGTTCTTGTTGGCTTGTGAAGACCAAACGTCTGATATTCCACACACCAACTCGGAGTTTAGTATATCCATGCCGGAAGGAGTTGAAAACCTGAAGGTTGTGGACCAAACCTTGAAGATGACCAATTTATCTACGGGTAAGGTAACTGTTTTGGACGATTTGAAGAATGTCAGCCTACTGGAGGGACTTTACGACTGCGTCTATTCTGCCAATGTCATATATACAGCCAAGAACTCTGAGGGCGAGGAAACAGAAAGTAAAGGTATCTTGACAGGTAAGGCAGAGAATGTGGAGGTAACAGGGGAGACCAAGAATATTTCGATTGAGACCTATCTCTCTGCAGAGAACGATGACTTCATTTTTGAGGAAATCTTCTTCTCTGGCACCTTGCGATCTTCAGGCTTGCAGTATTATGGTGATAGCTATATTAAGATATACAATAATACCGACCATGTGCTCTATGCCGATGGCTTGGCTTTCTGCGAGTCTAAGTTCAAATCTACGCAATACTTTGAATATACTCCAGATATTCGTAAGGACACAATGACCATCTGGTCTTTGTATGTGGTTCCTGGTAGTGGACATGACCATCCTGTCTTGCCGGGTCATTCCATGATTCTGTGTGATACAGGCATCGATCACCGTACGGCAAATCCAAACTCATTCGACTTGAGTCATGCTGATTTTGAATGGTATGACGTCTCCATCCATCCTGATCACATGGACATAGATAGTCCTACGGTGCCTAATTTGGATAAATGGTATTGCTATACAGAGTCGTTTTATGTGCTTCACAACCGTGGCTTTACGTCGTTTGCCTTGGCTCGCATTCCAATCGACAAAGAGGAATACTTGAAGAAATATAGATATACCTATAAATATACGATGTATCTTCCAGCAGGTACTTTCCCTATGCAACAAGATGCTTACAAGATGCCGAATGCTTGGATTATTGATGGAGTCAACTGTAGTGTGGAGGCTAAGCGCTTGTGGAATATCTTACCGCCATCCATCGATGCAGGTTGGACACACGTGGGCAAGATTGACAAAGACAAAACTCGTTACTTCCGTAGCATTCGTCGCAAGATGCTCTATCTCAATGCAGATGGCACGATGCATTTGAAGGATACCAATAATTCTACGGAAGATTTCAACACAGAGTGTATTCCCTCGATCATCGAGATGCAGCATTCTGCCATTGATGCACAGGGCACGAAGGCAACGACTGAGACATACGATGGTATTCAATCTAAGAAATAAGCAAGAAGAATAAGTATGAAGAAAAAATATTATTTCATGGCAATGATAATATTGGCGACAAGTCATGTCGGAGCACAAGAGGCGAACTTGGTGGGCAAGGTCTTCGAGCATATCCTACTTCGAGATGGTATGAATGCTTCTGTCTTCTTGAATCCTGCCATGCAGTCGTTTCATTATCAGCATTCGTTGAATACGCTGAATGTGGGGTACGACTATCGTCATGCCACTACTCCTGAGAGATGGGAAGAGGGAGATGGGCATAGTAGAGTTTTTGCTGATGTGGATGCTTATTTGCATAAGGGAAAGGCTACACTTTGGGGAAATGCCTATTATGTGAACGGTAGTACTCGCAACGTTCGTTACAATGAAACCACGGATTTTGATTTACTCTATCCTTATTTGATGGCTGATACTGTGGGCGGAAAGACCCAGCAGGAGTTTTACCACTTCATGGGTGGTTTCTCCTATCCTTTGGACAAGAAGTGGACGATAGGTGCGGAAGGTGAATATACAGCCAGAATGGAATACCGTACTCGTGACCCTCGTCCCAAGAACCTTACAGGTGACTTGCGTGCGAAAGTGGGTATCTCGTATCTCTTGGGTGGCTTACACTCGATAGGCGCAGCTGTGACAGCTCGTAAGTACAAGCAAACCAATGAACTGAAACTCTACAATGAAGTGTCTGTGCCAACCATTTATCATCTCACAGGCTTGGGCAATGATTACTATCGTTTTCGTGGTGTCAATACATCCACTTACTATAAGGGCTATGGAGTAGGGGGTATGTTGACGTATTCGCAAAAAGATCAGAGGGGATGGTTTGCGCAAGCGGAGTATGAATATACCAACATCGACAAGATCATATCCACGCTCAACGAGCTTCCGATGGCAACTTTGGAGAGCGACCGTTTTCATGGTACGGTAGGTTACTTGATGAATGATGGACATCAGTATTATGGAGCCAACTTGGATGGCGAGATTTACCGCAAGTTTGGTACTGAGAATATTTTTGGAACAGCTCAAGACAACATTTATCCTCAAATAGCTTCTGCAGAATTTTATACTTCTGCACAGTCCAGGATTGGGATGGAGACTTTCTACCAAAACGTTCTTTCCGGCAAGTCTTCTTGTGGAGGTAAGTGGAAGTTGGCTTATATGGGCTATTCTGAGAAATATCAAGAACCTTATCGTCGATTAAGATATGCAGCAGTGGCAACCTCTTTGCTGTTGGACGGGAAGGTGAAAGTGGGCAAGTGCCTGTTGATGGCAAATGTGCATGGCGGTTATGAGTGGGCTATCAAGAAAAACAATGATGATAGTTTCTTGTCGGAGGACAACTCTGCGATGATGCAACCAATCGTTCATACAAATGAGTATTTAGCCCATGACCGTTGGAACGTGGGGGCGGATGTGGAAGTTCCTCTGTTGGTCGCTCGTCAGTTTTTGCCATTCATCAAGCTGTCATGGCAGTACGACCATTACCTCCAGACAGCTCATCAGAATGCCTTGGTTGTATCGGCAGGCATTCGCTTCTAAAAGAAATGATATAACATTAAAATAAGTTTATTAACTAAAAGTATCAATTTTATGAAGAAATTTACTCTTTTATTGATGGCAATGCTTGCAATGGTAGGCTTTGCTCGTGCAGATGAGGCACAAAGTGCTTTGACTTTCCAATGGGCACATTCTGTTGATGGTAAGACATCTGCTGGTGACAATGTTGTCGATATGTGCAAGTCTTCCGATGGCTTTTATTATGTAGCAACCAACTTTGGTTCTGTAGATAAAGACCTCAAGTTTTCTTGGAAATCTTATACAGTAAACTTTGATGGCGAACCATTGTTGGGAGTCGATGGACAAGCAATCGAAGGAAGTCCATATAATGACGGTTCAAGTTATAATCGCAATTTATTGCTTCAGAAGGTTGACCAACAAGGTAATGTAAGTTGGAACTTATATACCAAGAAGGGTGATGTGGATCAAGAAAGTGTATTGGCAGCTACCAAGGATGGTGGTCTTGTCATGGTTGTCAAGACAAGAGCGTGGGTGAAAGATGCAGGTCTTGACAATCTTTTGGAGATAGTAGATGGTACAGGTGCAATAACCACGATAAAAGACATGAATACATCGGACAGTGAGTACCGCTTTCTTGTAGTCCGTTTGACGGCAGAAGGAAAAATCGCTTGGGCTCGTTTGTTCAATGGCTTGGTAAACTATGCTGGTACAGGTAACTTTACCCAGAATACAAAAAACAATGCATCTGTTAAGGGACTTGCTTTGGACGATGAGGAGAATATTTATATCTCAGGAAACTATCGTACTCAGTTGAACTTCAAAAAGAGTGATGGCTCTGTAGTGACACTTACGGCTAAGAATGTGAGTGGATGGACTGGTGATTCTCAAAAATCAGTGGGAGATTTATATCTTGTGAAATTGGATAAGCAAGGTTACTATCTGAATCGTCTTACTTCGGATAGCCCCGCAGAAGCTGCTTACATGGATAAGATCGCTTATGCTAATGGCAAGATTTATGCTAATGGGCGTGTTGCCGGCAATGGATCTGAGTTCTTGCTCGGAGATAAGAAAATCGAAGCAACAACAGGGCATGAGACTCTCTATATCGCTTCGATTAATACTTCTGATTTATCGGTAAACTATGCTAATGTCGTTAAATGGTCTTCAAACACCTCAAAGTGGGGACTCCATAACAAAGGTCTTCAGTATATAGATGGTGCTTTGTATTCTACAGGCGGTGTGCAAGGTTCTTTTGACTTGTTGGCTAACCCTAAGGGAATGTACAAAGCTTATGTCATCAAGGTAAATCCAGAGACTGGTGAGGTGCAAAACGTTGTCGCTTCTCCAACAACTGGTATTAGTGAGTTTTTTGGTGTTGTTGTAGGTCAGTCTAGTATGTATGCTTTTGGCTATGATATGGCTCAGGGGGCCATCTTGGTGCCATACAACAAGTTAACGGCAGAAGCCGGTACTCCTTACATAGTTTGCAAGTATGGAATTGCTACATTGGGTTCTGCGCCTATCCTTGACGGTGACTATGTGGTAATGATGAATCGTGGTGGTCGTGCAAATTCAACTACAGCAGAAGCTACGTTCTACGGAACTAATACGAAGTTCTCTAACCTCGCCGCTTGGGGTGTTGCCTATTACAGTTATAAACTGAATGATGTGGCTACAGGTATCAATGCAGCCAAGTCAGATGCTGCAAATGGTAGTGTAAGCGTTTATACAACCGATGGCAAATTCTTGAAATCTGCTTCTTCTGTGGCTGAAGCAAAGAATGGATTGACTAAAGGTGTATATGTCGTAGGCAATAAGAAAGTGATTGTAGAATAACACATTTCTATATAAAAAGAAATTTAATGAAGAAACAATTATTAGGTCTGTTCCTTCTTCTCTTAGCTCCTGCATCTTTGTTTGCTCAAACTGTGGAGCAGGATGCATCCATCCGTCAGGGCAAGTTGAAGAACGGACTCACTTACTACATTCGTCATAATGCCAAGGAGGCAGGACTTGCCGACTTCTATATAGCCCAGCGTGTGGGCTCCATCTTGGAGGAACCTCGCCAGCGTGGCTTGGCTCACTTCCTGGAGCACATGGCGTTTAATGGTACCAAACATTTCCCTGGCAAGGGTAAGCAACTGGGCATCGTGCCTTGGTGCGAGACCATCGGCGTGAAGTTTGGTACCAACCTCAATGCCTACACATCAGTCGACCAGACGGTTTATCACATCGGTTCGGCTCCCATCAAGCGCGAAGGTATCATCGACTCCTGCCTCTTGGTGCTTAACGACTGGAGCCAGTTTATCAACCTTGACCCCAAGGAGATAGACAAGGAGCGTGGCGTCATCCACGAGGAATGGCGCAACCGCCGTACGGGCATGGCCATGCAGCGCATGATGGAGAATGTGCTGCCTAAGATATACAAGGGCAGCAAGTACGAGGACTGTCTGCCTATCGGCAATATGGACATTGTGGATAACTTCCCTTACCAGAACCTGCGTGACTACTATCAGAAGTGGTATCGCCCCGACTTGCAGGCCATCGTCGTCGTGGGCGACTTCGACGTGGATATGATGGAGAGGAAAATCCAAAAGCTCTTTGGTAAGATCAAGGCACACAAGAACCCTGCCGAGCGCATCTACTATCCTGTGAACGATAATGACGAGATGATTGTCGCCATCGAGAAGGACAAGGAGCAGCCTATCATTCTCGGTCACCTCTACATGAAGAGCGAGGCCACTCCAGACAGCGAGAAAAACAGCGTGAAATATCAGCGTGAGGATTATATCAGCGGTCTTGTCACCTATATGCTCAACGGTCGCCTTTCGGAGAAAAAGCAAGTGGCCAATCCGCCTTTCATGAGTGCGACGGTGAAGAACGGTGCGTTCTTCGTTTCCCGCACCAAGGATGCCTTCAGCCTGAGCATCAGTTGCAAGCAGGACAATGTACTGGGTGGCGTTTCGGTAGCCGTAGGTGAGGTGGAACGTGCCCGTCAGCATGGCTTTACACAGAGTGAGCTGGAACGTGCCAAGAAACTCTATCTCAATGCTGCCGAACGACAACTGAAGATGGAGAAAGACTATAAGAACTCTCATTATGTGAGCCAGTGCGTGAACAACTTCTTGGAGGGAGAGCCTATCTTAACCCCTGCCTACAACCTTCAGCTGGTGAAGCAGTTTGATGGCGAGGTGAGTCTTGCCGAGGTAAATAGTCAGGTGGGCGAGATAATCACAGACAAGAACCAGGTGTTCATCATGTATGGACCCGACAAGGATGGTTTTGTGGTTCCTTCAGAATCGGAAATTGAGAGCACCGTGCTTGCCGCACAGCAAAAGCATTACGAGGCTTACCAGGAGGAGCAAGTGCCAGCTACCTTGATGGCGGCATTGCCTGCACCAGGCAAGATTGTGTCGGAGAAACCATACGGCAAGTTTGGCATGACGGAGATTGTCTTGAGCAATGGCATGAAGGTGTATGTGAAATCCACCGACTATCAGGCCGACCAAATCACTATGAGCATGAGAGGCGAGGGCGGTACTTCCGTCTATGGCGATGAGGACATACCTAACTTCGCCTTCCTGAGTGGTTCCATCACGGAGGCGGGTGTGGGCGACTTCACGGCCACTCGTCTTCGCAAGGCATTGGCAGGAAAGTCCTTGAAGTTGGCTCCTTCTATCACCAGCGAGGGACAGCGCATCACAGGCACCTCGTCAGTAAAAGACTTGGAAACTATGCTTCAGTTGGCTCATCTCTATTTCACCGCTCCTCGCAAGGACAGTGTGGCGTTCGAGGGAATGATGAACCGCAACCTTTCGCTCCTGAAGAACCGCAACGCCAGTTCGAAGGTTGTCTACAACGACTCCCTCTCGGCTACTCTGTACGACCACAATGTGCGTATGGCTCCTGTAACCGTGGAGATTGCAAAAAAAGCGGATTACAACCGCATCTTCGAAATCTATCGTGAGCGTTTCAGCGATGCGAGCAACTTCAAGACCGTCTTTATCGGCAAGATAGATATGGCGCAGCTTCGTCCGTTGCTCTGCCAGTATCTCGCCACTCTGCCTTCTACCCACAAGGCAGAGAAGAGCAACAAGGCCAACGTGCCTCAGATTGTGAAGAAGAACGAGGTGGTGAAGTTCGTGCATAAGCAGGAGACTCCGCTTGCCAACGTGAGCGTGTTCTATACAGCCAACGTCCCATTCTCGCCGAAGAACGACTTGGTGCTCGACATGTTGACCCGTGTCCTCCAGATCGCTTACACCGATTCGGTACGTGAGGAGAAGGGAGGAACATACGGAGTGGGCGTAAGCTTCAACCTCGAGAAGGAGGACAATCCGAATGCCTTGCTTCGCATTTCCTACAAGAGTGACCCCAAGCGTTATGAGGAACTGAATCCTATCATCTACAAGCAACTCCAGAACATCGCCGACCATGGGCCTGTGGCAAGCAGTATGGATAAGGTGAAGAAGTATCTGAAGAAGCAATATGGACAGATGACCATCACCAACGACTATTGGAGCTACGTCATCTGGCACCAGCTCGACGACGATGCCGACTTCGACAAGGATTACTGCAAGATGGTTGACAACCTGACAGCTTCTGATGTGCAGAAGATGGCTAAGGAGTTGTTGAGGCAGAATCATCGTGTAGAGGTTACCATGCTCTCGGAGTAAGAATCAGAAAAATGATAGTTGGACGTTTCTTGCATATATATGCAGAAACCTATTATCTATAGTTGAGAAAAAATAATTTCCCAGTTAGGAAAAAATATTTTGCCAGTTGATTGGCGTATTTTTCCTAACTGGGAATTTTCTTTATAGTCATTGTTGCATGGATATACGGTATAAGCATACATTTGTGTACGAAACTATGCTTTCCTGATTTTTTCTCAAAAATATTTGTAAAAACTTTGCGGTGTCAATAATTTGTTATATATTTGCAAGCGTATTCCATGCCGATGGCAGTATGGCAATCCAAATTGCTGCGAATTACTGCGGGAGGATGGGACAATATCAATTTGGGAAGGCGTTTGCTAAGCGCTTGTTCATGACAAACTGAAACCTGAGAAATTTCAATTCCCTGTCAGAGCAAAGCAACTAGTAGATGCCACGTTGTATGATTATATCCTTTTCAGGAGTATATATATCATATCGGCGTGGGGTCTGAGGTTGCTCGTTCAACAGGGAAGGGCAATCTCAGGGCCTCAGTTTGGAGAACGAGTAACCGAGCATGATCCCCGCTTTTTTATATATATACTACAATGTGCCTATTGTTCGATAATATATTGTTGGCTCCTTTGTTTGGAGGACAGCGTGTAGGAGATTTGCTCTCCGAATGGTAATGGGATGAAACTCATTGCCCCTCCTTATGATAAATATGATGGGGTGTACCCCCAGTTTCGTTAATTTCTAAAATGTATAATTATGGGAAAATTAAGAAATCTATTCCTTTTGTCTGCACTTTTGCTGTCTTTGCCTTCGTGGGCACAGACAGAAGATGATGCAAGAAAAGCTGCAATGAAATTTTTGCAGGGAAAAATGTCGGTTACTGATGCAAAGCTGACTTCTGTTGTTGTCAATGAGAGTGCAAATTCGGCAAAGTCTGCCCAAGGGGGAAAGTCTGCCGCTTCGTCAGAAAGTGGAGTGTATGCCTTTAATGTAGAGGGTGGCGGCTTTGCTTTGGTATGTACAGGCAACGGAAATACGGCTGTTGCTGGCTATTCTGATTCGGGTGAGATAGACATAGACCAAATGCCTGATGCGATGAAAACTTGGTTGAAAGGTTATCAAAGGGCAATGGCAGTGTCTGGCAGTCTGGAAACAAAGGAGCCTGGTTGGGTAGGTCCAACGGTTAAGCCTGTGGCACCATTGCTCAAAACCAAATGGGGACAAGGTGCGCCATTTAACAGTAAATGCCCTTCTAACGGAAAACAAACTGCAGTTGCGGGTTGTGTACCTGTTGCCTTGGCACAAGTTCTTAATTATTATCATCAAGATAGGAAGGGTGAGGGTAGTCTTTATTATGCTCATATAGACTCGGAGACGGAGTACGACATAGATTATTCTTCAACGACTTATGATTGGAAGAACATGCTCAATGATTATGATGCCAATGCCTCTAAGGTGCAAAAGGATGCGGTGGGTAAGTTGATACTTGAGTGTGGTATTGCTAGCAAGGCAAAATACGGATATACCGAGACGGGAGCTACCATTCCATTTGTGGCTCTCAATAAGTATTATAACTATGAGTGTATGTTTGTGTCTCGTGAATATACCTATAGTTGGGATATGTTTACCGAGAGCAACTATTATATCTCTACGAAGAAATGGATGACCATGATTCAAGATGAGTTGGAGGCTGGTAGGCCTATCATCTACTCTGCGACAGACGTGGAGGGTGGTGTCGGAGTTATCATAGACCCAGCGACGAGTCACTGCTTTATCCTAGATGGTATTGATGATCAGAATTATGTTCATGTGAATTGGGGATGGGCTGGAACGATGGACGGATATTATGATGTCGCAGTTTTGAATCCTGGCCTTTCTTTCAACTACCAGCAAGGATTCCGCTGCCAGCATGAGATGATTATTGGTATTCAGCCTCGTAAGACGGATTATAAAGAAGAAGTTTATCAAACCTTTATTCCATACGATTGGGTTAAGAGTAGAGGGGATGCTGTGGAAAGCAAACCAAGCGATGGCATCTCTACATTGTCGGCTTCTGTTCCATCTGCGCAGAGCTATACGCCAGGTGTCATTACTTCCAAGTCGTATATGTATTTTCATTTGACTCGCAACTCTTATGAGAGCAAGCAGACGAGTTTTACTACGGTCTTGACCAAAGATGGAGATATCGTAAAAATCTTGCCTGGGGGCTATTATAGCCAGAGTGTTTCAGGATTCCCAAGCATCAATCGTTGGAACTTGAAGCAAGGATTTAGCAAGGTTCCTGTTGGCTTGGCGGATGGTGTGTATGATATTCGTGTGGCTTACATCGATGGTAGCGGAAAAACATGCTTGTGCCCATTCCCAAAACAACTTGTGCCAACCATGGAAATCGTAAACAATGGTGCTGGTATGATTATCAGAGGCATGGAAGGTGAAGACTTGGATAGGAAACTTGTCATCGAGAATATCACGCCGGCAAGTGAAATCTATGCAGGAACTACTTTCTATCTCAATCTTACAGGCAAGGGCTCGTCTAATAGTTCTAGTTTGCTGTTTAGAAATGTGGAGACAAATAGAGTTTACGGTGCTTATTCTGGTGCCAATAGCCAGAGCTCTTTTTCTTTTACTCATATTTATGACGACTATACGTCCACTCATATAGAAAAGTTTGTTCCAAAGAATGTGGACAACGGTTTCTCTATGCCTGCTGGTCGCTATAAGATAGAGCTGCCAGAGAATGAGCAGTCGGTATCTTTGGCAAAAGACTTCTATATAGATGTGCAGGAGAAGCCTAACTATCCTATTCTTGATGGTTCTGATTTGGCATACTTGAAATATACAGGGCAAAATGTGAGTGACGAAGTAAAGGAAAGGGGCTATAATCTTGTGCCTAACTATACCAATCTGACTACCATTGGCATCGGTTACAATTATGCCAATAAGAATACCGATCCTGTAGACTTGAGGTTATATCTTGTAAACCAAGATACCCAAGAAGAGAAATTAATTGATATCAAGAAAGATTGGGTGTATGGACAAAAAATAGAATTTAATCGTAGTTTGTTCCCTCTAGAGGGAAATTATGAGTTTAGGGTACGTTACAAAACTCCTGATGGTGAGCGTACCGGGCTGATGCCTGCGGAGTATTACGGGCGAGTGGCCAGTGACAACTATCATTTTACTTATGATGAGAAAAACTTGGAAAGAGGGTTTTACTGCCAATTGGTTTCTGTGGAGGCTGTTGGTGGCACTGGTAGAAGTAGTGGAACCCAACTGAAGTTAGGCTTGAAAACTTTTGATGGTTTTTATGCAGCTAACGCTGTAGTTAAGGGACTTTTCTATGATGAGGCTAAGGATGAGGTTATAGTAGATTCTGTGACAGGTATCCGTTTGGACGATGGCATGGTGACTAACGTTGTGTTAAGTCCTAAGCTGTCATCAGATACGAAGTATCAAGTAGTTTTACTATATAATCGGTATGATGCCAACAAGGGAATATACGACAATTTGCTCTACCCTGATAAAACGAACGTAGAGTTTTTCCTTGAAAACAACACGATAGCAGGTATATCTACAGTGCCGATGTCAGGTAATGGTACTTTTAAGGATGGAGAAGAGGTTGCTGTTTACGACTTGCAAGGAAGGTTGGTCAAGAAAGTTGTAGCTTCCACTCATGTTTGGGCTGACTTGTTGTCGTCGCTTCCTTCGGGAACTTATATACTAAAGTCGGCATCCAAGACAATCAAGTTTAGAAACTAATTTAATAAGTGATTTTTATGAAAAAGATTTTTGTAGTGTTGCTGCTTTCACTATTGAGTGTACAGCAGATGAGTGCCCAAAAATGGTTGAAGGTTTTAGGAGAAGTGGCTAGTGCCGTGTTGTCTGACGACAATGCGAGTGTTCAAACGAAGGCAAGTCCTAATTGTATTGTCAAATTTACAGCTTGTGAGGCGAATGGAAATGATGTGACGATTTCTTTTACGGTAGAAAATCAAACAGGAAAAGAGTTGGAACTCATGTTCTCTACCAATAATGATGCTTGGGATAATTTGGGTGAAAACCATAGGGCTAAAGTGTATATTGGCAATCAAGAAATAGCTGGTTATCCAATGAAAATGCCTTCAGAGGTTCCTGTAAAGTGTAGGATAGAAATGGGAGAAGTAGATACGTCTGCCACTTCTATAAAGTCTTGTTCGATAAAAGGAACGATAGCGGGAAAGAGTTTTGTGATGAAACTTCCTGTTATGGCTATAAGTCGTTAAATAGAGAATTTTATAATGGTGGATTTCCACTAAAAGTATAATTAAAAATAATTTACGTATGAAACATTTTAAGTATTTATTGTTGATGCTGATGGCCGTATTGGCTTTTGCATCGTGTGAGAATGAAGATGAAGAAGAGAATGGTCTCTCTCAGTACATCAAAATTACTAGCTTCGAGTGTGAGCGTGTGGGTAGTGTGCTTCGCATCGACTACACCATGAAGAACGTCAGTGGCCAAAACCTGCGTAACATTAAGTTTGGATTGCCAACTGTTGTGGATAATAATGGTGAGAGAAATTATCAAAACAACAAACTTTCATTTAATGGTGGTGATTTCCAACCTTGGGCAACAACCTTCTCTTTGAGCAAGGGTGAGAAGATAGAAGGAACTTTTGTCATCACAGAGTTTGATGAGACAAATAAGGCTAAAAGGGTAGACCTAACTTTTGATGCAAAAATCGGCGATGTCGATTTTAATGGAGAGGGGAGCTATAGTGGCTTGAGTATAAAGGACAATCGCCTCATGGCCAAGGGTATACAGACCAACGACCTAGGCTTGACTTACGAGGATGTCACTTGTACTTATCAGGGTGGCAATGCCTATTTGTCGTTCTACGTTACTTCTAAGGATGCTGATATTCGTGATTATACTTTACGAAATTATAGTATGGAGCAGCCTGTATTTAGAGATAATAAAGGCAATACATATACAGCTAATATCTATGTATCTTTTGGTGATGGTGGCTCATATCCTGATATTGCAACAACATCTTTGCGTGCAGGTGTCCCGCAGAAGGTGACATACCGAATTCCTGGTTTCTCTTCTAGTGCAACGCAAATTACTACTGGTGTCTTTCCGGTTACATCAACAACTTATCCAATGACGGATGACCATGCTCGTGTTTACGACATTCCTGTAAGATAAATAATGGTGGATGGATAAGCTCCTCAGGGGGGCTTGTCTATCCATTTTTTACTTGTAAAACAACTAAGACTTATAAGACATGACTAAAAACTATTTATGTATCATGATGCTGGCAGCTTTAGCATTGTTTGCATCTTGCAGTGACTCAAAGACTTCGCCTGAAGCTATTGAGGGGTATGAGTTTACAGGCGATGGTATCTTTGAAAATCTTCCTTACGCCTTTGCTCGTTTTGACTATGATTATCAAAAACTGAGTGATAAACTCGCATCGAAGGGAATAAGAATAATGCAAGATGAAGACGGTAAAAAATACGGATATGAATTTATTAATGAAAACAAGCCCATCATAGAGAAATTGGCAAAGAAACTGGATGGTAAGGAGATTCCTTTTGAACGTCATGTGGGTGGTAAGAAGGAAAAAATCAAGGGCTTTAAGCTGAAGCTGAAAAATGAAAAAGTGATAGGTTCTTGGTGTTACTTGTTTGACATAGTACGTCCAGAAGACTATACCTTGGGGAAGAGTGAGCGTCGTAGTACGCACAGGATTCTTGCTGTCGATAAAGATGGGAAAGCCCTTAATCTACAAGGTGTGAGCTGGTTGCGCTATGGTGTGAAAATAGGTAAGTATTCTTTTCGACTGGACATATCCTCTCACATGAAGGAGATGCTTAGTACGAAGCTGTACTATGATCAAGTGGCCAAACTGGTGGAAGTAGACGATGAAGCTCTGGAGGTCTTTGCCAAGGAAAAGCAAGAAGCCGACGGCAAGAAAATGGAGGAGGCAGCCAAGAACAATGACTTGAGCAAGGCCGACTTTACGGAGAAAGGTTGTGGCCCCATCACTTTGGGCAAGAAAGTAAAGAGCCTGCCCGACAATTACGAGAACCTATATACCTCTTACAAATGGAAGGTAGACCAAGGGGTGAATGCCAAGGTGTATACGTTTTATAATGGATCGGAAGAGGTGGCTACGCTTTATGCAAACATAAAGAATGGCGAGATATTTCGCATTTTCGTCAAATCCGACAAGATAACTATCAAGTTTGATGGTGGCAAAACGCTCAAGCCAGGCATGAAACTACGTGATGCAGTGAAGGCTTTCGGCGAGGAGTGCCAAGCCTCAAGTACCCCCGAAGAGGGAAGCCCTATGATTCATTTCGGAATTTATGGTAGGTATCCTGTCTATGATGAGACGATGACATCTGTGGGCAATGAGCGCCTGAACGAGATAATAGACTCGTTTGATATGTTGCCCATGCAACCCGACTTTGTCTCGCCCAATGAGGTGATGGAAACCATCACCCTCAGTCTATATGATTTACCATAAAACTGTAAAATTAAAAGTAAAGGTATGAAAAAAGTATATTATTTTTTGTTTTCCCTTGTGGCTGTTTTGACCTTGGGAGCTTGTGGCCCGTCTAAAGGCAACTTCTCTGGCGAAGGATTGCTGGGAAATATCCCTGAGCAATTGGCTGAAGGTGCTGTAATCATGCCCAAATATATAAAAGAGGGTCAATCCCATCGCAGTGATGGATTAAGTGACTTTGTGGAATGGGAAAATAAGTTCTATGAGGATAACTTGCCCGAAGATTATCTTACCCTCTTGAATCGTGAGATAAGTTCTGTTGAGGAAAAAATGAATTCTTATAAAATTCAAAATGAGACAAAGTATAAAATCATTAGCTCGGGTGTGCATGAGGCCAAAGCCAAAGAACATGCCCAAAAGTTTACCTTTGAGTTTTATGTAGAGGTAGAAGTCGGGAATGAAAAGGTACAAAGTGGCTGGAGCAGTTTGGTCTTTGGCCCTCAAAAATCGCCCGATGATGCATGCTATGCTCTGTGGGATAAAGATGGAAATCTCTTAGGCGGAGGGCGATGCCGGCAGTATGATGGACAGGTCTTGGGACTGTCTCGTTATTTAATTGGCTCTGAAATAGATAGAACAAAGCGTACTTATTCTTTCTCGTTGTCTTATTACGCCAACACAACGGATGCAGATGACGAGGCTGTGGAAAAAAGCATTGCAGAGTTGGAAAAAATGGATAAAATAGCTAAGATAACTTTGGTTCCTTGGTCTAAATATGAAAAGATTAGCAAGGATTTGAAGGATGATTAAGCTATTTAGAATTTTTAAAGAGGAACAGGACATGAACAAATTTTTGAGATCTTCGGGAATTGTATTTTCCATGTTGTTGCTGGTCAGTGTAAGTGCAACTGCACAAGTAAAGAAAAAGCTGTGGTGAGAAAAACAACGACAGCTCAGACAGTGAAAGTGGCCGACTTGTCTTGCTTCGACCTCAAGGGAAAGGTACATACATGTATAGTGTGGTCGAATGCTGGAGGAGAAAAAAGCAAGCGTATCTTTGATGCCAACGGAAAATGGGTGGGATACAGAGATGACGCAGGTTGGAACCTTTGGAAAAATATCTCAGGCTTGCGCCGTGATGCCAAAGGGCGTATTGTGTTCTATCGTGAAAAAGGCGAGAATGGTGTCGTTCCTAGGGCAATCACCTATGACACCGCTGGACGTGTGGCAAAGATTACCTCTGAATATGACGAGGAAACCGATTACACCTTATATTATTATAATAGTAAGGGATTGCTGGTAAAAGCAGTCGAAAAGGCTGTGGATATGTCTGAGGAGAACACCACCGTGTATAAGTATGGCAACTATGAGCTTGACTCTCATGGCAACTGGACTTCACGTTCTTGTGAATTTGAAATAGAGGGCAACTCTATTTTTGAGTCACAAACGAGACATATCACTTACTATAAGTAACCGATGGGGCAAATCCCCAGAACTCATAAAATGGAATAAAACCTAAAAAGTGATGCGTAAGCATGGCTTTTTAGGTTTTTCTTGTTACTTTTGTATTATGTTATCGAAAAGTCAAAACAAAATGAATACGGATTTCACCAAGGACAGCATCGAGTCGGCCTATTGCTTCTTCCATCAGAAGTTGCGTGTATATGAATATTCCACCAGTCCCACTCAGCGTGACGATATAGAATATGCCATCAGCCAATATGTAGATGGGATGAATCCCGCGCTCTACCAGTTGTTGGCTAATGGCACTCCGCATTATCTGCTCGACCATACTACTTTTGAGCAAGATATGCGCCATGCCGTCAATCAACTCGACGGCATGTTGTAGAAAATATCTCATGAAATAGCAACTTATGACAATTTGTCAGCCAGCGTGTGTCAATATTACCATTGGCACACGCTTTGTTATTATAGGTAGCGTAAACACTTAGGGGCGAAGCTCCCGATAGATGCATATCTTCGGCAAACTTCCAGCCTGGGTGTTTATGAGAATTCAAAACATATTAATAACGAAAAAATAAAAACAAAATAATTATGGGAAAAGTAATTGGAATTGACTTGGGTACCACAAATAGTTGTGTTGCCGTTTTCGAAGGTAGCGAACCAGTTGTAATCGCTAACAGTGAAACGAGGGTGGTTATCCACGTGTTGAAATCGAGGGTCGTAAATATACTCCACAAGAGATTTCTGCAATGGTGCTTCAGAAGATGAAGAAGACAGCTGAGGATTATCTCGGTCAGGAGG
>ERZ1026886.365-NODE-365-length-24480-cov-41.979488_pt1 | contig 24480 bp, 11 predicted proteins | sample MGYA00380173_ERZ1026886 | MGnify/ENA primary metagenome ERZ1026886 (study PRJEB33269, sample SAMEA4719809) | human gut metagenome | biome: human-associated habitat; feature: organic feature; material: feces | place: Cameroon | collected 2013-10 ... | reverse complement strand
CACGCGATACCCAGGGTGCCGCTTCGCTTGCCCTGGGCTATGTGCTCCATTGGGCTTTCAGCCCGTCCTTGCTAAATCCGAAACTTGAGTTATATACTATGCAGTCAGTGCAGGCAAGTGCAAGGTAGTGCAGGCATAGTGTAAGATAAGTGCAGGCAAGTGCAGGTTCTGTGTAAGATATGTGCAAGCAAGTGCAGGCACAGTGCAGGTGTACCTACACTGCATAACTATCTGATTATCAACTTATAAAGAAGCAAAAGTGCAAGGTACAGGCACTTTTGCATAAATAAGATTATGGGTGGTAATACACAAACGTGCGAACGTACTCAAGCACCCAACGCTACCACCCAACGCAAGCACTAATGGGGGCGACGCGTCTCGCGTCGGGATAGAGATAGGAGTTAAATACAAACGCAACTACTGCTAATAATAGCTGCATATTTTCCCGACGCGGGACGCGTCGCCCCCATTAGTGCTTGCGTTGGGTGGTAGCGCTGGGTGATAGCGTTGGGCGCTTGAAGAAACGCAAGCTCTAATGGGGGCGACGCGTCTCGCGTCGGGATAGAGATAGGAGTTAAATGCAAACGCAATTACTGCTAATAATAGCTGCATATTTTTCCGACGCGGGACGCGTCGCCCCCATTAGAGGTAGCGCTGGGGGGTAGCGTTGGGGGGTAGCGTTGGACGCTTGAAGAAACGCAAGCACTAATGGGGGCGACGCGTCTCGCGTCGGGATAGAGATAGGTGTTAAATGCAAACGCAATTACTGCTAATAATAGCTGCATATTTTTCCGACGCGAGACGCGTCGCCCCCATTAGAGGTAGCGTTGAGTGGTTGCGTTGGGGGGTAGCGTTGGGCGCTTGAAGAAACGCAAGCACTAATGGGGGCGACGCGTCTCGCGTCGGTTTTTTCAGCCGCCTCGTCTCGCGGGGAAAGATGCAGCTATTATTTAGTAGAGTTCGTAACGAATAAGGGCTGACACCTCGCGTGAGAAGTGCCAGCCCTTACTTGCTGTTGTTCGGGTGCGTGCGCGTTACTTAATAACGCGCTTGCCAGTGTTGGTAATGAACACGCCCTTTACGGGGTTTGCCACACGGCGGCCCATCAAGTCGTAATAAATGGTAGCCTTGCCTGGCTTGACAGCGGGAGTGGCTATAATGCCGGTAGCAGTGCCCTGCAATGCACGGAGGTAGGCGTCATAGGCCTCCTCGAGCGCAGCAATGTCATCGTCGGTAGCCTGTTGCTTTGCGGCCTCGGCTGCAGCAATGGCGTCCTTCATGGTGGCGTAGGCGTCGGGGTGCAACACATTGGGGCTGTTGGCATCGAGGCTGTCGGGCTTGCTCAGCATGAACTCTGCCAAGTGCCAATAGCCGCGGTTGTTGCTCGTGGCTGTGACATTGAAACGCAGATACTTGTAGCTTGCTCCCTCGGGAATGGTGAACTGCATGGTTGACTGTTGGCCGGCAGCGGCATTGGGCACTGTGACTTTTGCTATATACACTGAGTCGTTCTTTGCCTCGCTGTTGAAACCCGAGATGGTAAACTCTTTCACAAAATCGGCACTGGCACCTTTACGCTCTGTAACGTTAACCACTATGGCGTTGGCAAACTTGCCCTCGGCGGGGGCTGTCACATCAAACCAGTGCACGCCATTTTTCAAGTTGCCCTTGCTGTAGTCGGTGTGGAAATAGGTGTCAGCATTGCCGTCAATCAAATTGCTGATGGGCTGGTTGTCGCCCTGACCTGCGGTGCCACCCGAATAGCCGAACTTGCACTCCAACTGGTTGGCATCGGTTATGAGTTTGTCGCCAACAATGTATTTGGTGTTGGCCTCGACAGCTGGCTTGACAGAGTCGAGCAAGGCGCCCATCTTTTTTATGCGGTTGGCCAAAGCCCAGTCTATTTGCTGGCGCTCGAAGGTGCGGGTTGCGTCGAAGTCGTACTTGCCACCAGTGAGTGTGGGTATGTCGATGCGCTTGTACACAATGTCGTAACCGCCATTGCCGCCACCCTCTTCGTAGATGAAGGCCAAAGCGTTATCCTTTTGCCAGCTCCAAGTGCTGTAAGCCGATGAGGTGTTGCTTACAACAAAGTAGCCGTCCCAATTCTTGGCAAAGTTGGCTGGACTGGCATAGGTGTCCTTGTCGGTGAGGTCCTTGTAGAATATTGACACATAGTTGCGCCCTGAGGTGGGCAGCGACTGCAGGGCAATGAAGGTTTTCACGCCATCGACCTTGCGCACTACTGGCACTACCTGCACCTCGCCGTTGCAGCCATTGTTGGCTATCAAGCCATTATTGGCCGAACTTGACAATGCCTTTTCGCCCCAACTGCCGCTTATGCCATCGTTGCCGCTGAAGGTGTATATGTTGTAATAGCGGCCATTCACATCGCGGCTTGAGAGCAATACGCTGCCATCGGGCAGCTCCTCGGCCTTGGGCTCATCGGCTGTGTTGACAATGGGGGCGTGCTTGAGGCCACCAAGGAAGTCCCAGCTCTCGCCAAAGTCGTCGGAGTAGAGCACCCAGTTCTTCTTGTTACCACCATTCTCCTGTGTTGAACCTACGCAGTAAAGACGATAATACTTGTCTTTCTTGATATAGCGGCTCTGGTGTATCTTGCCCGAACCTACAAAGAAACCGTTGACGGGGGTACCTGCCGCAGCCAATGGCTCGTAAATGTATTTCATATCGATGTATTCTGGTCCTGTCCATGTTTGGCCATTGTCGTCAGAATACCAACGTGCCCAACCAAGGTGTTTTTCGTCCTTGCTGAAGAAGCCGGGGAAACCTGAGCACGACACTATCATCATACGCGAACTTTCACGGTCGCCTACAATACATGGGTCGCCATAAGCGGCCTTGTCATGTCGCCATGTGGTCATTTGGCCATCGCCCTTAAAATTCTCAGGCATCATTATCTCGCCCCAGCTCTGGCCGTTGTCCTTTGATATGCGCAGGTGCAAGTCTACTCGTCCGCTGCCTATGTCGGCCTTGCTGTAACGGTAGTCGGCCACTGCCACGAGGTCGCCATTGGCGGCGGTGCCGATGGCGGGAATGCGGTAAGGCACCGCACCACTGTTGTCGAACACGGTGTAACCTGGCAGTTCGGTGTTGGCAGTCGTGTCGGTTTCCCACGTTACTACGAAGTTTGACACATTGATGGCATGATTGGCATCGTTCATGGCAAAGGCTACCACCGATTTGTCATAAAGGCCCGTGGCCTTGATGTGTTGCACCGCACTGCTGCTGGTGAGTTTCTTACCGTCGGGGCCCGTCACGCCACAGGTTTTGGCAGGATCTGCTGCGGTGAAGTCGAAACTGTAGCCGGTTATTACCCAGCCACTTTGGGCGGTGAGGGTGTATTTACTGTCTGACTGGTTGCCACGCCAGCACTGCATGATGCTGTCGGTGCAGTCAGCCACACTGATGTTGTTTACCCCGCAATCGAGCTTGATTTGCGGCGATTTCTGTGTACTTGTCCAGGCTGAGCAAAAACCACTCGTTTTATTTAGTGTGCCTGTTGAAGTGTTGATGGCCAGTTGGCCCGAGGCAAAGGGTGGCTTTACCTTGCCATAAGTCACCTTGAGGTTGGTCAGAGCTATGGCATTTTTTCCGCCACTGAGTTTGAAAGCTACTACGGTGTCGGCACTCAGTCCTTTTACCTCGACGTGTTGCCCTTCGGCTGTACTTTGTACGGCAGTGCCGCCAATGGGTGTTACTGTAACGACACTGCTGCCTGAGGCTATGGCGAAGTCGAAACTGACGCCTGTTATGACGTAGCCTTTCTCTACAACCAGGGCATACTCGCTGTCAACACTACCACGATGGGCCACAATGGTTGTTGCATTGCTGCCAGCCACATCCATGTTGTTTTGAGCCTTTTGGCTGCTGGAACTGATGAGGCGGACAACTGGCACGTTTGACCAGCCTTTGGTGCTTTGCCAGGTTGAGGCGTATAATTTATTGCCATTGAACGCTGTAAAATGCCCTGTGGACATGTTGATGTTCATCTCGCCAGTATACTCGTAGTCGGCAGCAACTGCCTCGGTCTGGCCTGCAGGGGCTGGGATCGGGGCACTGCTATGGGCTGAAGCATAAAGGCCGGAGCTGCATAGTAGTGCTGTGATTAGTAGATTTCTTTTCATGTAGTTGTAGTGTTTGTTAAGTTATTATATGTTTTTCGGTTGCAAAGTTACGCAACTTGCTCTTTTTATAACACATTTGTGATTATGTTGTATAACACATGGTTACACATGGCAAGCTGCTTGCGCACTATGGTAATGTTATCTGGTTAAACGCAAATATGCGAACGGACTCAAGCACTAAACGTAAGCATTAAACGCAACCACTAAACGCAAGCACTAACGCTACCTCCCAACGCAAGCACTAAACGCAAGCACACAACTCAAGCACTAACGCAAGCACTAATGGGGGCGACGCGTCTCGCGTCGGAAAAAGATGCAGCTATTATTTAGTAGAATTCATATTTTTCTCTTTTCTCTACCCCGACGCGAGACGCGTCGCCCCCATTAGAGGTAGCGTTGGGTGGTAGCGCTGGGTGCTTGCGTCCGTTCGCATATTTGCGTTTAACCGGACTGCTATATATAAAAGTTGACAGACTGGCAAGCAAGCGTGCTTGTCAACCTGTCAACAGTGTATGTTATGCGGCAGCCCCGAATGTTATCTGCGGCCGAAGAAATAGGCGCGGCGCGGCTGTGGTGCCGGCTCGGCGGGCTTGGCATTGAGCTCGGGGTAGGCTATGCGGGTGTGGTAGATGGTTTTAAGGCTCTCGGCCAACACGCGCTTGGCATCGGCTATGTCGCGGAAGGTGATGGGGCACTCGCGGAAATAGCCTGCCTGCACCTGGCCGTCGATGATGCGGTTGACCAACTCTTTGATGCTTTCCTCAGTAAACTCTTTGAGCGAACGCGACGAGGCTTCTACGGCATCGCACATCATGAGTATGGCTTGCTCACGCGTAAAGGGGTTGGGGCCGGGATAGGTAAAGAGCTTGGCGTCGGGCTCCTCGCCCTGGTGCTTGTTCTTCCACTGAATGTAGAAGTACTTTACTTGGGAGCGGCCGTGGTGGGTGCTTATGAAGTCGCGTATGACCTTGGGCAGGTGGTACTTGTCGGCCAGCTTGAGGCCCTCGGTCACGTGGCTGATGATGATTTGTGCCGAACGCTCCTCGGTAAGCTCGTCGTGGGGGTTGACGCCTGTCTGGTTCTCGGTAAAGAAGGCGGGGTTGAGCATTTTGCCTATGTCGTGATACAGGGCGCCGGTACGCACGAGCTGGGGCTTGGCACCTATTTTGTCGGCTACCTCGGCTGCCAGATTGGCCACTTGCAACGAGTGTACAAAGGTGCCTTGTGCCACTTTGGACATACGGCGCAACACGCTGTTGTTGGTGTTGGACAGCTCGACGAGTGTGACGCTCGAGGTGAAGCCGAACAGTTTTTCAATCATGTAAAGCAGCGGATAGGCAAAGAGCAGCAGCACACCGTTAACGGCATTGTACACGTACATTGAGCGGTCGAGGTGTGAGAACTCGATGCCTTGCGACAGGTCGTAGCCTAACATGATGGCGCTGCTCGTGACAAACACGGCAAGGGCCACACGCAGCAGTTGCGAGCGCTCGGTAAGGTCGCGCAGGGCGTAGATGGCGGTCATGCCCGACATGAATTGCACGACTACGAACTCATAGTTGGAGTGGAGGGCTAACGATGAGAGTATGACGGAGCACACCATGGTCATGAAGGCTGTGCGCGAGTCCATGAATATGCGCACAAATATGGGCACCATGGCATACGGCACCATGTAGACGTTGAGGAACTTTTGGTCGACCATTGCATAGGTGATGAGGGGGAATATGGCAATGAGCGACGAGAGCAGCAGTATGCTGTGCGGCGAACGCAGATATTCGCGGCGGAACAGGCGCAGGTAGAACACAAAGGCTACTATGACGCAGAGCACAAACATTACTTGTCCTGTCACTACCTGCCACATGCCCTTTGAGGGGTCGTTGCGGCGCACGGTTTCGCGTTCGAATGATTGCAGAATTTTGTACTGCTCGGCCGATATTATCTCGCCACGGTCGATGATGCGCTGTCCGCTCTGTACCATGCCCGATGCTGGCGACACGGCGGCAAGCAGGTCTTCGCGCACGGCAGAGGTTTTGGCACTGTCGATGCTGAGGTTGGGCGACAGATATTCGTTGATGTTGCAACGGGCTAATAGCTCGCGCGGAAAGTTTATGGTGTCGGCATACACTATATACTCGTAGGCCGAACGGGTGGAGTAGAGTTCGGTAATGGGGCGCGTCACGGCCTCGGTTCCCTCAACTACCCGCACACCGGGGGTGCGCTCCTTGGCCATTTGCGACAGGTCGGTCGATGGCACCATGCCGGCCTCGTAGACACCACGCAGCATTTTGTCGACATGGTTGAGGCAGTGGGCCGGCACATCGCCAAAACGGCCTGCGCGCCATGCTGTTTCGAAGGCGGCTATCTGGCGTTGCGCTATCTGTACGTCTTCGGTGTAGAAGGGCTGAAACTGTGAGAGCGCGCTGTCGCGTTCGGCCTTTACCTCGTCGGGTGTTTTGTACACGGGGAAGTCGAAGGTGGCTATCAGTGAGTTGTAGCGCCAGGGGCGCCCTTGCTCATACTCGTAGCCGAACTTGGTTTCGCGTGGCAAGAAGTATACCAACAACAGCACCACCACAATGACGGTGCCTATCAGCGTGAATGCGCCTTTTAGCTTTGACTTGGCTATGTTGCTATTATTTGGCATGGGGTTATGAGGTTATGAGTTTTTAGTTTTGAGTTTTGAGGTTATAAGGTTATAAAGTTACCTTTGCGTGTTTGGGCAAGCAAGGGGGAGGGGGATAAGGTTAGGGGGTTATGAGGTTATGAGGTTATAAAGTAACCTTTGTGTATTAGGCAAGCAATGGTAATCTTTTAACCCTCTAACCCAATAACCCTCTAACCTCCTACCCCCTTGCCTAACACACAAAGGTTACTTTATAACCTTATAACCTCAAAACTCATAACCCTACTTGGGCACCATCGCGCAGGGTGAAGGTGTCGAAAGTAAAGGTGCGCCCTGCCTGGCCCAGCACGATGGGGGCCGCCTGCAAGGGTTCATTTACGTAAGCCTTGTCATAGGCCGTGCCTTGTAATTGGCCGTCGACATATACCTTCACCATGCCGTTGCGCTCGCGGCAGCACACAATGTGGTGGGCTTTGCCATCGTGCACGCTGATGGGGGTTGTGTAGGCCACATGGCCCGCTTTGAAACAAAGTTTGCCACCCTTGAGCGCCAAGCTCCATGCTTCGCCCTGGCTGGCCAACTGCACATCGGCATCGGTGGTGGTCAGCGTAAAGTCGATGCTGAAATCGCCCTTGCCCACAACAGCCTTGTGCGAGCCAAGGCGCACTGCCTCGTTCAGCGTGACAGGCTTTTCGATGCACTCGAGCACACTGTCGGGAGCAAAGTAGAACTGTGGCGACTCGGCTGCAGTGGCAGCACCTTGCCAGTTTTTCAGTCCTTTGATACGTATGCTGTATGGCTTGGTCTCGCCCAAGGTACTACCAAAGGTGAGGTGCAGTGTGCGATAGTCGGCATCGGTGGTGACAGCTGTGGCAGGCTTTCCGGTACGCTTGCCGCCCGCAAGCAGTTCGAAGGTGGCCCCGTCGGTGCATACGGGCTGGTCCATCACGAGTGTGACTTCGTGCTGCTTGTCGGCACGTGCCATGACGGGTTGCGCAGCCACCGCACTGTCGGCAGCAAAGCGCAGCACCCTTATTTCACCCGGCTTGAGCTTGATGCTGAGGGTTGAGCCATAGGCCAGCCCCTTGGCATTGGCTGCAGCGGCATAAGCCTCAGCCTCGGCCGTCTGCTGCTCGGGATTGCCCGTATACTCCATCACCAGCGAGGCACACAATCCTGCAGCCTGTTCGGGCACGCCCACGCTCTTGTCGAGGGTGTAGGTGTAGGTTTGCTCACTATTTGAGGGGTTGCGGAACGACACGATGCCATCAGCCGCACCATTGTTGCCCTGACGCCAGCACGAGTAGCCGTAGATGCCGCCCTTGAGGGGTGACTGGCCAAAGTATATGGCGTTGCGCAAGGTTTCGTAATGACGGTCTACAAAGTTGAGGGCCTCGGCGTTGATGAGCCACTTGTTGCCCTCGTTCATGAGGTTGTAGCTGTAAAGCATCTCCCAAAAGGCCGTGCCGCGGGTTGCCATCATATACAGATAGGCGCGGAACTCTGCATCGGTCATGGCATTGGGGGCCACGGCACCGGTTTTGCCATACACGGGGTCGTGGTTGAAGATGTGGGCCTGCGGGAACTGCAGCTGCTGACTGTTGATAAACACCCAATAGCGGTCGTCGCGGTAGGAGAGTTGTTGGTCCATTTCGCGTTCGCGGCCGTCCACCACGGCATGCCACATGTCGCGTGAGTTCTGTATCCACACCGAATTGCTCCACTGCAATATCCAGGGCGAGGGGTTGACATAGCAGGTCAGGTTAATCCACAAGTCCTGGTTGCGGCTCTTGGCATCGGCATACATGGCATCGAGGTTGCGGTACCAGCGTTCCCAGTGTTCGGTAAAGTAATAATTGCCGTTTTTGCCGCCCGTAATGTAGCGTCCGTTGGTAGATGCCTGCGGCTGTTGGGTGGCAAATCCGTCGAGTTTCCAATAGTTCACACCGTAGTCGCGCTGCTGCTTGATAAAGAAGTCGCGCAGCTTGGCCACATACACCGAGTCGCCTGTCACCACATCGTAGGTGGTGGTGCTGTAGGTGCCGTTGCCGTGTTGCTCAAGGAATTTGCCCCACTGCTGGTTGAAGTTGTAGCCGCCGCGCGGACCGAGCCATATACCAAAGCCCGAACCATAGCGGTGGGCAATGTCGCTGGCGCCCTTCAAGCCGTTGGGGAACTTTGAGTTGAACTCCCAAAATCCAGTAGTGTTGTGCGTGGTGCCCGACTCGGCGGTGCCCACCTGGTCGTAGTTGTTCCAGCCGTCGTCCACCACATACGAGTCCATGGGGCGCAGCCCGTACTGCGTGAAACCGCGCTCCATCTCACGGAACGAGGCATTGATGCGGTCCTCGGTGATGTCCATCATCCAGTCGTACCACGAGTTGTACTGCATGCGTGCCTTGATGGGGCGGGCTATGGTGTTGATGTATTTGAAGAAGTCGGTGCGTATGACGTTGTGGTCGGTGGCCGAACGTGTGGCGCCCGTCACATTAGGCCATGTGCGGAACTGGCCGTTGGCATTGACGCGGTGCTCGTTAAGGTCGAGCGTTTTGAGCGACTTGCCGCTGTAGTAGCGGGTGTGGTACATGCCCTGGTCGTCAATCTCGTTTTCGGCCTGCGGAAACTCTGAACCGAAAAACATGCCGTCCACATACACGGGCTGCCCCAGCGTAATGGTGTAGGCCGACATGCCGCCCTCGCCGCCGGCAGCCTGCTGACGGGTCCACTTGCTGTTGGCTGGCACCTGCTGTGTGCCAAGGTTTTCCATTTCAATGTAGTCGATGGGCAGGGCGCGGGTAGCCTCATCGGCAGCCTTTACGAGCAAGTATTTGCGCATAAAGTGGTCGTTGTCGTTCATCTCCACCACCATGTCGATGTCCCACGTCGATGTCACGCCGTCGACGGGGTTGGTATAGGCCGTTGGGGCCAGGTCGAAGGTGACGCGTTTGCCATTGCCCGTGCTGGCCACATGCACACCCTTTACTTTCATGGCCGAGGCTTTCAAGCCTGTGGCGGGTGCTGCGGCAGACTTTACCACATCGGTGGTGAGGTAGAACTCTGCACAGGCACCGAATGCGCCGCCGTTGGTTGACGAGGTTTCGGTAAGCTTTACATACTTGGCTTTGTACTCCTTGTCGAGGGCCACCCAAATGGTTTGCACGCTGTTATAGTTGAACTTGCCTTTCTTTACGAGCGTCCATTTCTTTTTGTCGTTCGATATGTAGAATTCGTACCCCTTGATGTTGCCGTTCGACATGGCGCCATAGGCTCCCTGACGCGGCAGATAGCCAAAAGCGCGGAATGCGGTGCGCTTGCCCAACGATATGATGAGGCTGTGCGGCAATTTGTCGTTGCCCTTTTGCCCGCCCGGTGTGGGGGTGGCGTACCAGGTGTGCCACATGGTGCCGTTGTCGCCATCAATGGCCAGGTTGGGGTTGCCCACTGTTGCCGACTCGTTACACCACGAGTCGGCCTCGGCCTTCCACCCTTTGCGACTGACGAGGGTGTGTTGACGGGCCTGCGGATTGAGTGCAAACTCCTCACTGCCCTGGCCAGGTGTGAAGGTGGCTCCTGCGGCACGCTTGTTTACAAGCACGCCTGGCGTAAGGCGGTTGCCGGTTATATTAAAGGTGCGCGACAAATACTGGTTCTCAATGGTCACTTGTGTGGCCGTCTGACTCACCTTTACTTGTGCCTGTGCCATACTTGGGGCATAGGCTAATAACAGAGATAATATGACAGCTTGTTTCATGAGAATATAGGGAGGGGAGAGGGGGATGAGGTTATGAGTTTTGAGGTTATAAGGTTATAAAGTAACCTTTTTGTGTTAGGCAAGCAAGGAGGGAGATGAGGTAGGGGGGGGTAAGAGGGTTAAGAGGTTAAAAGATTACCATAACCTACCTAACACACAAAGGTTACTTTATAACCTCATAACCTTATAACCTCATAACCCCCTCATAACCTTTACTTAAAGAGGAAGAACTGCGGACGGCCGTAGATGCGGAAGTCCTTAACACAACCCGGCATATTGGGGTTACGCTGTTGCAGCTCAATGCCTTTGACAGTTTGAATTTCGCCAAGGTCGATAATGACACGGTGAGGGAACTCATCGGGGTCTACGCCCTTCCACTTTGAGTGCCAGTATTGACGCTTGTTTTCATCGAAGAGGTATTCAGCCGGTCCTTCGTCAGCCTGTTCTGTGCTTACATACACTACAGACCAAGCGTCCTTAGGCAGCGGCTTGCCGTCCTCACCGATAAGGTTGATCTCGGCCAGACAAGAGTGTTTGCCGTCGTACGAGCTTTCCACCTCAACACAGAGGTGGCGCATGGTGGCAGGTGCCTTAAAGTCGAAGTGCTGCACGCCATCAGCCTTCTGCATGGTGGCGCTTAACACACAGTCGCCATCTTCAATGATAGGTTTGCCTGTGGGCTGAACGCGACCGCCAGCCTTGGGAGCATTGTGGTCGTGGCCCAACTTGTCGAGCACGGGGTCGGCCAAACCAGCCACACCATAGTGGCCAGTAGGCTCCATGTCGAACACAATCACCTCGTTGCGGCCCTTCTTTACCCACGGACCCGGCACATAAAGCGTTTGCTGCGGACCAATTTGCCAGAACTTGCCTATGCTGCGGCCATTAACCCACACGGCGCCCTTGCCCCAACCACTCATGTCGAGGAATACGTCGCCACGCTTGTCGAGTTTGAAGGTACCGCGGTGGAAAGCCACGCCCTCCATGTCGTGGGCGCCCTGTTCGGGAGCCTTGCAGCGCGGCATTTTGGTGAGCTGATAGAGTGGAAGCGGCGTGGTGGTCCAGCCCTTCAGTTCCTTGCCACAGAAACTTACGCTCTCGGTGATGCCCTTATGGTTGTCGAGCAAGTCGGGACCATAGTTTATGCGGCCCACGTTCTCCACCAATATTTCGAGTTTGGCACCATCGGGTATGTCTACCATCATGCCCGTCTGGCTGAAACGGCGGTCGAGCGACCCTACACGCTTGCCATTGACAAAGACGATGGCATAATCGCGCAACTTGCGCAGAACGAGTCGGCCCTTGCCACCCTTTTCAACGGTAGTTTGATAGTGAATGTAGCCAAAGTCCTGTCCGGCCTCTTCCATTGTGAGCGGACGTTCAGACTGCATGCTGCGTCCGAAGGCGGCACGCAGGGGCACACTGTCGAGCAGCTGCACCTGTGCAAAGGTGGCCACAGAATTGGCAGCAGGCACATCGGGCAGCGTTTCGCCGGCGGGCAAGTGTTTCTGTATCACCTCACGGAAAGCATAATACTTGGGTGTGGCCACACCCGACTCGCTGAGCGGTGCATCGTAGTCGTAGCTGGTGGGCTGTGGCTCATAGCCACTACCTATGGTGTTGGCACCATTGGTATAGGCAAAGTTCGTACCACCGTGGAACATGTACATATTAACCGACACGCCATGACCGAGCATCCAGTCAATTTGCTGTGCCGGCGAGCGGTAGTCGCGGCGTGAGTGTCCTTGTCCCCACACGTCGAACCATGCGGGATAGAATTCTGCCACAAAGTAGGGGCCGCCAGGATAGAAGCGGTCGATGGCGCGCTTTACTTCCTCGCCCACCGAACCATTAACTGTGGGCAGCACACCCTTCATGTAGCCGTTGGGCATTTGTCCTGCGCCGTCGCAGGTGATGAAGGGGGCATTAAAGCCGGCCTTCTCCAACATGTCGCGTATTTTACCCATATACACGCGGTCGTTGCTGTATGAGCCATACTCGTTTTCTACCTGCACAAGCAGCACATTGCCGCCATTGCCCACGCAGTACTTGCTCACTTCCTTGCCCAGTCGCGTGATGTAGCGCTGGCAAGCGGCCAAAAAGTCGGGGTCGTCGCTGCGCCACTTCATGTGCTTGTTGTTCTGCAACCAATAGGGGAAACCGCCGAAGTCCCATTCAGCACATACATAGGGGCCGGGGCGGAGCACCACATAGAGGCCAAGTTCCTGCGCTGTGCGTATAAACTTGGCCAGGTCGGCTTCGCCAGTAAAGTCGAACTTGCCCGGCTGGCGCTCGTGAATGTTCCAGAACACGTAGGTTGATATGCAGTTAAGGCCCATGGCTTTGGCACGCAACAGTCGGTCGCGCCAGTACTCCTGTGGTATGCGCGGATAGTGCATTTCACCACACACCAGAGTGATGGGTTTGCCATCGAGCACAAATTGCCCCTTTTCTATCTTGAAATCGTGGGCAGAGACTGTACCGCAGCCAAGGGCAAGCAGTAACAAAAGGGATAAAAGCTTCTTCATATATAGGAGGAGGTTATGGGGTTATGAGGTTATGAGGTTATAAAGTAACCTTTGTGTGTTAGGCAAGCAAGGAGGAGGGAGATGAGGTAAGGGGGTTATGAGGTTTAGAGGGAGGTTAAGGGGTTATGAGGTTAGAGGGTTAAAAGATTACCATAACCTACCTAACACACAAAGGTTACTTTATAACCTTATAACCTCATAACCCTCTAACCTACCCTAACCCTCTAATCCAATTTCGGACCGAAAGACAAGTCACCGGCATCGCCAAGGCCCGGCACGATGTAAGCCTGGTCGTTAAGGATAGGGTCGACGGCCGACACCCAGAGTGTGACATCGTCGGGAAACACGCGGCACAAATGGTCAATGCCCTCTTGTGCGGCTATGGCACAGCAAATGTGCAGTTTGGCCGGTGTGCCGTGTGTAAGGAAAGCCTTGTAAGAGAGTTCGAGCGAACCACCAGTGGCAAGCATGGGGTCCACCATCAAAAAGGTACAGCCGTCCAACTGCGGAGCGGCTATGTAGTCAACGTGTATTTTAATGTCCTCGCGCTTGCCCTCGTCACGGTGAGCGGCCACAAAGGCCGAGTCGGCTTGGTCAAACGTGTCGAGAAATCCCTCGTGAAATGCCACACCGGCACGCAGCACCGTACCTACCACAATGCGGTCGTCGTAGGTGGGCACTTGTTTCACGCCCAGCGGTGTAGTGATGGCCTTTTCAGAGTATTGCAGCGTGCGGCTCACCTCATAGGCTGTGGCGCGGGCTATACGCTGCATGTTACGGCGAAAGAGGGTGCGGTTCTTCTGCACTTCCACATCGCGCAGCTGCGCCATGTATGAGTTTATAACCGAACTCCGTTCGCCCAGGTTTATTACTTTCATTTGTTGTTACTATTATAAGTTGTGGTATTAAATAAAAGGTGGTTATTAACCGCAAATATACTGCTTTCTGCGCAATTACGCTTGCTTTCCACACTAATATGCTTGCAAATGGCTACGAACCAATGGGCTAATATGGCAATTATCGCTGCCCGGGGAAACTCCAAAGCGTATCGTAATGCTTTTGCCCTTACAGGGCGCGACTGCTCCAACACGGGGGACCCAGGGTGTCGCTTCGCTTGCCCTGGGCTGGGTGCTCCATTGGGCTTTCAGCCCGTACTTGCAAATACGACCTATTGCACCACAGTTGGCAACGAAGTCGTATTTAGGTCCTACAATGGTCTCTCTATCACGAGCATAGAAATGGCCACTATTATTTTAGCAAGTGCGGCCTGAAAGGCCAATGGAGCACCCAGCCCAGGGCAAGCGAAGCGACACCCTGGGTCCCCCCGTGTTGGAGCAGTCGCGCCCTGTAAGGGCAAAAGCATTACGATACGCCTTGGACGTTTCACCCTACAGCAATATATAACAATGTGCCAATATGCTAACAAGCAACGCTACGGCGTCAGCTCATTAACATATTGGCACATTGCCATATTAACTCATTAGCACATTATCCTACAACGGGAACGACATGCCAATGGCGATGTTGCTGTTGGCACGGTTGAGGGGAATGCCCTGCTTGCTCAATTTGCCAAAGAAGCGGTCGGTACCGATGGTAAAGTTGAAGTGCTTGGCGTGGAGACTGGCCACAAGACCACCCTGCACACCTGTGCTGGTAAAGCCCATGCTCAACGAGGCATCGAACCACTTAACAGGCGCCACGTTGGCCGAGAAACGACCCTGGTGGTAGCTGTGGCGACCCGCCATGCGGCTCTGATAGAGGAAACCGAAACGCAAGTTGCGATAAGCCGGCAGCGTATACTCGGCACCGAGGCTGAGGGTAGCAGCCAAGGCACGGGTGGCCGACTTCACACCGTCGTCGTACACGGCAAAGGCATCGCCAAGGTCGTCGCCAAGGTCCTTAAACTGGTCGCCAAGGTCGCGGCCGTCCTGGTTGATGGGTATTTCCTCACCATAGTTACCATTGCCAAAGCCCTCAAATTCCCAATGGCCGGCCGATGAGGCGTGCTGCGCATTGCTCCAGTTTATAAAGCCCAGGTCGGTAAGGGCTGCGCTCACCGTGAGGTCTTCCATCACCTTGTAGGTAGCACCCAAGTCTACAGCCATACCAAAGCCTGCCAAACCGCCCTTAAAGTCGCCAAGCTCCTTGATGCGGTGGCGCGGCAGTTCGCCGGGCTGCACATTCTCAACAGGCTCCGTCTTGTCCGACTGCTTGAACTCGGTTTTCATAATCGAGGCCACAGCCTGCACGTCGCCGCTCACCTGCCACTTGTCGTCGGACAGCTGGAAACGCACGTCCTTGCCCGACACATCGGCATAAGCCAAACCAAAGAGGAACTTGAGCTTGCCGCCCACAGTCCACTTGTCGTCAATTTTGTGCGAGTGGCCCAAGCCCAACTCGGCATAGTTTTCGGTGCGCACACCCAGGTTGGTAATGTCGTACTCCTGGCTGCCGATGTTCTTCATAAACTCAAACAGCGTTTTGGGCAGACACAGATTGGTGTTGGAGCGCACATTGAGCTCTACCGAGTTGATGCCGCCAAAAGCCTTGAAGCCAAAGCCGAACAACTGATATTTGAGGTTAACCGAAAGGCGGTTCTTGTCCTTCAGTCCGCCAAGGAACTCACCCGCGTCCACATTGGGGTGCATAAAGGTGGTAAGGGTGTTGCCGTTCTCGCCGTAGCCCTGCCAGTCGGGCCCCATTTTATAAACAAACTTTTTCAGTCCGATGTTACCCGTTGTCCCCACGCTGAAGTCGCCCAGTGGCAGTAACGGCATCGACACATACGGCTTGTCGAGCAAGGCAGGGTTGATGTCGTGGCGCGAGGTCGAAGAGTTCATGAAGTAAGTTGTGCTCACTTCGGTCTGTGCCGCAGCAGGCAGTGCCAGCATGGCGGCCAGTGAGAGTATATGACGTAGTTTCATATTGGTCAGAGTATTGTATTAGACTATGAAAGGATTTAGTTGAAATCGGCAATCACACCCGCATTGAGCTTGATCTTGATATTGTTAAGCTTGAGGTACTGGGTAGACACCAACTTGTTGCTGCCAGTAGCGTCGGCATGAATGTTGAAGCACAGCTTGTCGATGCGGCTGAGCAGGTCCTTGTCATCAAGTTTGGCAGTAATCTTAATAGGCGTCATCACCTCTGAGCCACTGCGCTGCTTCACCTCGCCGTTCATGGTGTAGGTGCTGCCATCGCCCGGAAGCACATGAGCCTCGGTGGTGTTAAACTCAACAGGCAGTTCATTGCCGTCCACATCTACAGCCTTCAAGCCCACGAGCAGTTCGAGCGGAATGGTGTTGTAAGCATCGGCCATCACCTCGAGTGTACCGGTGGCGCTGAGGTCCTTGAGGTCGCTGTGCATGCTCTCGGTAGAGTCGTTGTACACCACCTTCAAGCCGCGGTCAAACTCAAATGGCACAAACACGCTGTAGTCGGCATCAACATGATAGTCACGGCCAAGCTGCACGGTGTAGTACTCATTCTTTACGTTGATTTGATTGTCTCTGAGATTTACCTCCAGGTAATCGGGCAGTTCGGTAATGAGGTCGCCAATGTTAGCCGTGTTCTCCACCGTGGCAGCACCGGTCTTGGCCCCTTCGGGGTCGTAGGGGGTTTTGTCCTTATTGCAGTAGTACACATAGTTATCGCGGCCCATTTCCATCACGCCCTTGTCAAGCTTTACTACCTTGGTGGTGGCACCGTTTTCAAAGGCGCCATTCTCCTTCACTGCCGTGAGCGTACCTCTCATGTCAATGCCCACGGGCAGTGTGCTCATGTTGGCATGGAAACGTATGGTGGGGTTGGTGGCCACAATGCGCACTTCCTTGTCCTGCAGGAAGTCGGGCAGGTCGTTGCTCACGTCGATACGCTCGTTGTCAGGGTCGATGGCCGGATTGAATATACCCGTCACCTGGCTGATGTTGAGCACACTGTTGGGCACCTTTATGTCGAGGCGCACCGAAGCCTGGTCGCCCTCGTTCATGCTGAGCTCGCGGCCGGCACGGTTTTCAAAGTACACTTGCTCGGCCGTCATTCTCACCTTGAGATCTTCGGGGGTCAGTTCTATGCCGCCATTCTCCACCTTGCCTTTATGTTCGGTTTGGTCGAGCGCCACCTTGTTGAGGTAGACTGAGCAAATTTCGGTATTGTTGCGGTTGTAGTTGTATGTGCCGCCGTTAAGAGTGTACACAAGCACATTGCCTTCTTTCAGTTCCCAGCCCGGAGCCACGTCGGTCACACCGAGAATTTTGGGCAGATAGAGGCGGACATTTTTAAGGCGTGTCACACCCAGGTTGAGTGAGGCGGGTTTATTGGCCTCGGTCAGTGTCAAGGCCACCTTCGACTTTTGCAGGTCGATGGTCTTAACCTGCTTCACGTCGCTCACATCCGTAATTTTGAAGTCAACCTCCTGGTCACCCTCGGCACTGCCGTGCATTTCAAAGTTGACAGGTATGGGCAGTGGGTGGCCTTCTACCACGGGTATGCCCTTTTCTTCCAGCTGCCTCTTTACGTCGTCGTATTGAAGTACAGGCGTATTCATGTCGAGCCTGGTGTCGTTAAAACTGGTGGTCATGTTGTCCACCTTGACGTTGAAGTTTGAGGTGCCGTCCTTCACCAGATAGTAAAGTCCGTTAGCCTCGGTTTTCACCGTTTCGTCTTCGTCAATAATGTCGGCCAGCGCTATGAGGTCGGTATTGCCAAGTTTCACACCGAGTCCTTCGGTGTTAAGTTTCATGGTAAGGTCTACTTTATCGAGATCGTAGGAATCGTCAATGCAACCAGTGAACAACAAGGTTGTTCCGGCACAGAGCATTCCCGTTACCAATAAGTGCTTGAATAGTGGGTTTGCCATAATCTGTAGAGTGGTTATAGGTTTAAGTAATGTGTTTAATTGTCGCTATAAGTTCCGCAAACTAACTTGTATCATACTGGCAAGCGTATGCCTTTAGATGTAAATAAGTGTTTGCCTTATGCCACAAAGGTATGAATATTTATTGTTATTAGCACGTCTTAATCTGCTTTTTCTTAAAAATAATTTAGTTGGTGTGCATAAGTGGTCGAAAACACGGCATAGGTGGTAAAATATGGAAGTAGAGCGATGTTCATTCACGCCGTGTGCCACCGCCTGGCAGCCGTTACCAAATGGCCTCCGCCCCCCTGCCGCGTCACGGCACTGGCTGTGCCGATTTCCGGTTACGGGGGAGCGTGTTTTCTGTTACGGGGGAGCGGCATTCGGTTTGCTCCGACAGAAATACCGCCCTCCCGTAACCGAAAACCCGCTCGCCCCATGCCGTAGCCGCGCGGTGGGGCACGGGGCGAAACACCCTGGTACGACCACACTGCCAACAAGGGGGCGAACGGTTTTTCCACACACTGGCTCATTCCCTCATATACTCACTATTCTATTTTCTTTTTTATTCTATAGATTAAAATTAAAGATACCTATGTTGGGTATATATGTCTGTGGAAAGTGTGCATAGTTTTTTAGCCCAAAATTTGGCCAGTAAGTTATCCCCGTTTTGCACGGGGTTACTCACATTTTTATCCACAGCCTGTGGTTGGGGCTAAATGCCTATTTGTAAAGGTGGGTTGGCGGCATGTGGTGTGACTATTCCACACCCTGTTGAAAACTTTTAGGTGTACAAAAAAAGTTTGTGGAAAGTGGCCGAAAACTGTGGACTATGGTGGTGAAATACTGCGTAAAACGTTGTGAACTCGTGGATAACCATATTGGGCCATACGGCCATGCGGGGGCATAGGTTATCCCCACCCCTCTCCACAGCTTTTCCACAGTTTATGCACGGGGTTATCCACGGGGTTTTCGTAACTTTGCAGGCAAGACGGGTACGGACTGAAAGGCCCCAAGCAACAAACGCAAGCACTAATGGGGGCGACGCGTCTCGCGTCGGGAAAATATGCAGCTATTATTTAGTAGCGTTCGTATTTACCTCCTTTCTCTATCCCGACGCGGGACGCGTCGCCCCCATTAGTGCTTGCGTTTGTTCGCAGCGCGTTTTATTGACATCATCGGCTGCGGCTCAGCAATTCAAGCAAACTTGATTGCATTCGCCTTGCACGATGATTCAGACCGTGCGAACCTAAATCGGAAACTTCAATAATATACAAGCAATGCGAAAACTTACTGTTGAGGATCTTAACCGCATAGACGTTGACACTTTTAAGCAGGCCCCCAAGGTGCCGCTTGTGATGGTGCTCGACAACATACGCTCGGTGCACAATGTGGGCAGTGTGTTGCGCACGGCCGATGCCATGCGCATTGAGGCGGTGTATATGTGTGGCATTACGGCCACACCGCCTTCGGCCGAGATGCACAAAACGGCTCTCGGGGCCGAGGACTCTGTGACATGGCGCTACTACAACGACACGCTGCAGGCTGTAAGCGAACTCAAGGCGGCGGGCTACGTGGTGCTGGCGGTGGAGCAGGTGGAGGGCAGTCTTAAACTGGGTGCCTTCAAGTTCGACCCTTCAAAACGCTATGCCCTGGTGATGGGTAATGAGGTGAAGGGGGTACGGCAGGACGTGGTGGACGCTTGTGACCAGGCTCTCGAAATTCCGCAGTATGGCACAAAGCATAGCATGAATGTGAGCGTGACGGCTGGCATTGTGATGTGGGAGGCGACGAGCGCGTTTCGTTAATGTGGCAATGTGGTAATGGGCTGACGCCTTAGCGTAGATGTTGCTGTGCTTTTCTATATTCAATAATTCAACACCTATTTCATGATAATCAGTTTAGACCTTGATGGTACGCTTACTAATAGCGAAAAGAAAGTAACACCGCGCACACGCCAGGCACTGCTTGATGCTGAGGCCTATGGGGCTGTGCTGGTGCTGGCTTCGGGACGCCCCACTTATGGCATCGCGCCGGTGGCCGAATGCCTCGAAATGGAAAAACGCGGCGGCTATATTCTGTCGTACAACGGCGGACAAATTGTGGACTGGAAAAGCAAAGAGCTTATCTATGCCAAACACCTGCCGGCACAGGTCATTCCGGTGCTGCACCAGTATGCGCGCCAACACCACTATGCCTTGCTGGGATATGTGGGAAACGACATTGTGACGGAAATGCCTGACGATGAATATGTGCACGAGGAGAGCCGTATTAACAATATGGCTATACGGGGCGTGGATAACTTGCTCGAGGCCATTGAGCCGCAACCTACCAAACTGCTCATGACGGGACACCCCGACGACATGGTGCGTGCCGAGGCTGAACTGGCCGATGTGGTGGGAAATGACATGGAGGTGTTCCGCTCGGCTCCTTTCTTTCTCGAACTGGTGCCCAAGGGCATTGACAAGGCGCAGTCGCTCATGCGTTTGCTGAGCCTCATTGGGCAGCAGCCGGCCGACATGATAGCTTTTGGCGATGGCTATAACGACCTTTCAATGTTGCGACTGGCCGGCATCGGGGTGGCTATGGCTAACGCTGCCCCCGAGGTGCGCGCCGAAGCTGACTTTGTAACGCTCTCGAATGATGAGGACGGAATAGCACATTATTTGGAGAGCCAGACGGGCGCTGCTTGCTGATGTACACAAATGTGCAGATACGAAGATGTGCAGATGATATACAATTACATCATCTGCACATCTTTGTATCTGCACATTTGCTCGCAGGGCGAGCGTGGCTTACTTAAATATCACGCCATAGGGGTGAATGCCTGTGGCAATGCGCTTGCTGAATGCACCATTGCTGGTGTATACGTTGATGTAGCCGGGCTTGGCATAACCATTAGAGCCGTTGTCAGAGCAAACATAGATGTCGCCGTTGGCGGGGTTCACGTCCATACAGATGGGGGCAAAGGTGTACTCGTCGGTGTTGGCGGGAGTTTGCAGGAAATTGTTGCTCAACTGTGCGCCAGTGGCCGCATTGTACACACTGCTGCTGATGGTGGTGGCGTAAGTGCTCCAGTCGGTCACGGCATGGATAACATAGAGCAAGTCCTGTTTGCCCGTAGCGCGCGATGTGCGGTTTTGGCTGTTGGTGGCAATATAAGTACCGTCGCACAGTGCCGACACATTGTCGTTGGCATCAATCTTCCACACCTTGTTGGCGGTGTAGGGTGTGGTAACGTACACATTGCCCGAGTTGTCGGCAGCCATCTCCCACGGGTCGGTAATGCCCTCGTTGGTGATGCTCTTCACCTTGCTGAAGGTAGCTTCGTCAATTACGGCGATGGCCGAGTTGGCATAACCTGTGGCATAATTGTTGGCATCGCTACAAGCCACGTACACCTTGCCATTGGCGGCAGCCATGCCATAAGGGTTGGGGCCTACAGCCAGCGGGGCCGACTTGGTGTAGGTAGTGGTGTCGATGCGGGTGACAAAGCCGTCGTTGTTGCTGATGTACACATGGCCGTTGCTGGCGCATACGGCTTCAGGTTGGTTGGTCTGCACACTGGCTATTACAGTAGCCGTGTTGGCGTCGAGCACCCATACGAGGTTCGAAGCGAACACGGGCACATACATCTTTGAGCCGTAGATGATGGGCTTTTGCGGTGCGTCGCCAATCAACTGGCCGTTAGCCTTGAAGAACACACTGTCGGTTTTGGTGCCGTTCTGTGCAATGAAGTCGAGCGCACCGGCCACGTTGCCATAAGAGTTGCCTTGGTTGATAACGTACATGCCGGCCTCACCGCGCAGGGGTGCGGGAGCGGGAGTGGGTTCATCGTCCGAACAAGCGGTGAAACCTACCGCTACGAGCAGCGCAATGGCTGCAAACTTGAGTTGTTTAAGCATAATTGGTTTAATATAATAGTTGTGTTATTATTGTATTGTTGATATATGCGTTGTAGAATTTAGTAAACAAGTTGTCGGGTTTGCAGGTAAGTATGCCAAATATATTAAGCTCCTTACCATTCAGTAAGTAGTGTTGAACATACTTACTTGTCAACCTGTCAACCTGTTAACCTGTCAACTTGTTAACTCTTCAACTTGTCAACTTGTTAAATCTTCACCCTATAATTGGTATTTGATGCTGAGTCTGTAGGAGCGTCCGGGCATGGGGTAGCGCCCGATTACCTCATAGCGTTTGTCAAAGGCATTTACCAAGTCGGCACGCAAAGTGAGTTGTGAATGACGCAGTTGCAGTGTGCGGTAGAGGGCAAATCCGCACTCTGCGTAGGCCGGCAAATTGGTGTTGGCTATATGCTCATTGTTACACCAGCGTAGTGAAGCGTACGACACACTGCCCACCACCGCCACCCACGGACTCTGCCAGGTGAGCGAGGCCGCCCCGCTGTGCACCGGGGTGTAAGCCAGTTGTTTGTGCCAGGTGGAGAGTTTGTCCGACGTGTGGTCGGTGCTGTGCTGAAGGGTGTAGTTGGCAGCCAGCAGCAAGGTGTGGCGTGGCACAGGTTGCCATGTGCTCTGCAGCGTGACGTCGAGTCCGGCGGTGCGCACATCGCCCATGTTGACCGTGCGCCACACAAACAGGTTGTAGGGCACCGACACGATGCGGTCGGCCACGCGGTTGTAGTAGCCATCGGCCGTAAGGGCCACCAGTGGCCACCATTTGCGGCTGGGAGCGGCCTGCATGGTGAACCCTGCCGAGAGTTGGCGCGTGAGTTCGGGCTTGAGGGTGGCAGAGCCCAGGTGGTAGTAATAGTTCTCGGTGAAGGTGGGCATGCGGAAACTCTCCTTGTAGCCCGCCCTGAGGTAGAGCCATAGCGGTGCGCGCACAGCCAGGTACGAAGCCGTAAGGCTCGGGGTGAGGCGTTGTGCGTTGGCAGCCGCCGTACCGTGGCGCATGTGGTTCCAGTAGCAGTGCAGTATGCCGCGCGCCATCAGTTGCCAGCGCGCGGTGTGCAGTTGCAGCGCCAGGGCTTGCAGCCAGGTGTCGCGGCTCACGGCGTGGTCGGTGGGCAGGTTGTTGTTCTGTGAGGCGTGTGAATAGTCGGTGGTGTAGGCTGCTTGCAGCCATGCCGTGAGGTGCAGTGCCGCCCCGGCTGTGGCGTATGCCTCGCGCTGCCAATAGTTTTGGTGCAGTGCGCCGCCGGGATATTGCCCCCCTATGTCGGTGTACTGGCTTGTTTGCCAGTTGTATTTAGCTGCCGCAAACACACTCAGCTGTTGCCACTGCTGCTGCCAGCGTGCCTGGCCAAAAGCCGTTTGCTCGAGCAGGCGCTCCGTGCCATTGTTCACATAGTAGTGCACCATGCCGGGCAGGTGGCGGTAGTTGTGGTAAAAGTAAGCTTTGGCGGTGACCATGCCCCCGTGGGTGAGCGTTTGTCTCACATTGGCCTCGGTGGTGACGCGCTGCATGCGGCTGTTGTTGCGGGTGAGGTGTGAGGTGGTGAGTCCGTTTTTCAGCGTAAAGGGATAGTTGTTGTCGGCAAAGAAGTAGTTGCTGCTCACATTCATGGCAGTGCCGCTGCGCCACGCCTTGTTGAGTGTGAGGGCGGGAGTCCAGGTGTTGAACGAGGCTTGTTGCAGTGTGGCAGTGGCGTGCCATCGGTGGTCAGGGTTGAGGCTCCAGGGCGTGTGCATGTTCACCACGGCAGAGGCCATGTTGCGCACCGGCACGAGCAGTTGTGCGTTGTCGAGCGTTTGCAGTTCAATGTCCGCCAGATTGTCAATGCAGAACTGTCCCATGTCAATTTGCCCCTGTCGCGTGTCGGTCACGGCCAGTCCGTCGTAGCTCACGGCCGTGTGTCCGGCTCCCAGTCCGCGCACGCTCACCGTTTTAAGTCCGCCTGCCCCGCCGTAGTCGCGCAGGTTGACGCCCGCCATGCGCCGCAGCGCGTCGGCGGTGCTTGTGATGCCACGGCGCATGATGTCGGCCGAGTCGATGCGTTGCACGGTAACGGCAGTGGCCAGTCCGGTCACGCGCCGTTGGGCGGTGACTTCGGCCGTGCGCAGCGTGTCAGGCTCCGCCAGGGAGATACATGCGGATACAATAAGGGCTATCAATGCTTGATGTGTGTAGGGTGTAGGGTGATGTGTTGTAGCCAGCCCCTCCTCGGGGGCTTGGTCATACGTCACCGGCAAGTGTGTTTGCCAGGGCCGGCGGCAGGTATTCTGGCTTATCCCCCGGCAGCTCCGCCTTCCCACTTTGGTCGTGTAGACACAAAGCAGTGGCCACATTGGAGCGCCGGAACAAAGGGCATACAGCAGCGGGACTGCACGGGATTCACCCCCGTTTCCCTAATCCGTCGGACTTATTGTGTGCAAAAGTAATAAAAATAAGTCAATGTGCTGGTGTGTTGATGTGGTAATGTGCTGACGTAGTAGCGTTGCTTGGCAGCCGCTAACGCGGAGAACATAAGAACATAAGTTGTGGAGTGTGTTAGCCGCTAACGCGGGAAACAGAAGAACATAAGGACAAAAGAACATAAGGCCGCTGCGCGGCTGACAGCCACGGACTGACGTCTGCGTGGCTCAAGAACATAAGGGCTGACGCCGAGGTGG
>ERZ1026886.363-NODE-363-length-24553-cov-83.181362_pt1 | contig 24553 bp, 18 predicted proteins | sample MGYA00380173_ERZ1026886 | MGnify/ENA primary metagenome ERZ1026886 (study PRJEB33269, sample SAMEA4719809) | human gut metagenome | biome: human-associated habitat; feature: organic feature; material: feces | place: Cameroon | collected 2013-10 ... | reverse complement strand
CATTATCGAGAATTATGAAGCATACTAAGTTTTTTATCTTCGCGCTCGTTGCTGCGATGACGTTCTCTGCCTGCGGCACTGACGATACCCTGCAGTTCTATTATCCTGAAAATGGTGGTACAACCGGTGGCGGTAATACGGGTGGCGGTAATACCGGAGGCGGAAGCACAGGTGGTGGTAGTTTGGGAGATAATACTCCAGGAGTATCTACCAACAAGGCTAACCAAAATATGAATATGCCTACAGCCATTATGCCTGAGGTTGTAAAGAATGCCATCAATGGTCTGGAATTCCCTAAGATTAAAGGCGGTTCAAGCTACGTGGTTACTCACATGGCAGATAATGCAGTTAACTTCAGTTCTGAATGGGACGACAATCTCCAATCACAGCGCTGGACTTGCTACTTCTATTGTGAAAGCAACAAAGGAGGTAACGTGGGACGTTTAGGAGATTTTATCAATGACCCAGACTTGGCTAAGTATTACCCAGGAATTACAGAATTTGCAGAAACACCATACAAAAACTCAGGTTATGATCGCGGACACCTGATAGCATCTCATGAGCGCCAAGTTTCAGCTGTATCAAACAAACAGACTTTCTATTTCACCAATATGCAGCCACAATATTCTACCTTTAACCAATCTAAAGGTATTTGGTTTGCAATGGAACAGCAGAACTTAAAGCAAAACATCTCAGGAAGAGATACGCTATTCGTTGTAAAGGGTGGCACTATCGAAAACGGAAACGTAATAGAATATGTTAAAAACAGAAGCCACATCAACCCATCAGAGTACGTAAAGCAACCTCATGACGGATATATCCCTGTGCCAAAATATTTCTTTGTAGCATTCCTGGAAAAGAAATATAATAAAGACACTGACAGTTTTAAGTACAATGCTTTCGGATACTGGTTTCTTCACGAGAACAAGGCATTTGAAAAGGGCGATAAGCTCGGCAACTATGTCGTAAACATCAAGACGCTGGAAGACAAAACCGGCATCGACTTCTTCTGTAATCTCCCTGATGAAATAGAGAAGGAAGTGGAAAACGTAGATGCAGAAGCTCTCAAGAAACTTTGGGGCTTTAAATAAATCAGGCTATATACAAACAAAGAATCCGCTCTCTCAAATCAATGAGAGAGCGGATTTCTTGGTTTATATCATCATCTTCTTGGCAACTTCTTGATAGCATGTGGCATGAATGCCCTACCGGTAGCCTTACCGAAGCTAGGAGCTACAGAATCGGTTGCAGCAGAACGGGTCTTCTTACGGGCTCCACTCGGATCGTAGCGCACTAAATCGATTTGCATCACATCACCCTTAGCCTTACCTGTTCCTATCATATAACCATAGAACACATCCTGGCCCTTTTCATCACCCAGATAGAAACCATACTGCTTAGCACCTGCATCCATCACATAGGTAGCACCAGAATCATTATAACGGATATAAATATCACCATTCTTATCGATGTACCAGGTAAACTTCAGAGTCTGGCTTTTATTGCTTCCATCATCGGCATAATCCACTTCTACACCATTACCACTGAGCGAGTTAACCTTATCACCCGCCTGATAGAACGTCATCTCGGCATTGAAACTGTAGTTATTGCGAGACTGGCCGTCCTCAGCAAGTTCAGAGAGCATCACAGAGCCTCTCCAGTCACCTGTAAGAGTCTGAGCCTCCGACAGCAGGTAATCATCCTGAGAGCCGTTAGAACCATTGTTCCAGTCGCCCTGGTTCCATCCCCAGCCACCATGATTATAGTCATCATACCAGTAATCATCATCATCACATGAGGTGAATGAGAAAGATGCTGCGGCTATCGCCATCCACATCCATATCCGATTAAACTTTTTCATATCTTGTTTCCTTTCTTCAAACTAAATTCCTTATTGCCTTACTTCACTACAAAGCGGCGAACAGGCTTCTGATTATCATCTGCTACCTTAACATACTCTACAGAATCCTTAGCTCCGCGAGAAACAATCTGGGTGTTCTCCATGCCCGAATGCTGCTTGCTGTAGCCCCAACCGTCATCGTAGTCCCAATCGTAGCCCCAGTCATAATCGCGCCAGTTATAGCTGTAAGAATCACGATAAAGTTCGAAATAAGCACGGTTGCCGTTATCAGCCTCTACATATCCAGAGAACTTGCGGTCGCCCAGAGCATAATCGTAAATCACAACATCGCTACCCTCATCGAGAAGAGAGATATAGATGTTTCTGTTGCGTACTGTCCAGGTAATATGATTTGCTATATAATTGTTGCCATGCCAGTAATTTCCCTTAAAGTAATCGATCCAATAGCCTGTACCGGAATAGATGCCATCATTCTGGTCGAAGTGAATTACCGAATAGAGGGCTTTGGAATTACCGTATTCTACCAACATATTACCCTTCCATGTACCATCGAGGGTGTATGCAATGTCAGAATCCTCATCACACGAGGTGAATGAGATACTCATCAAAGCTATGAAAGCCATTGTGAGAAGAGTAGTAAACTTTTTCATATCAATTTATCAGTTAAGTTATTTATATTCTTATATCTTCTATACTTTTGAGCTCTTGAAGAACAGCATTCTTTCTTGAACCCGATGCAAAGGTAGTGGATTTTTCGTCTGCATCAAAGGGGAAAAGGATACAAACTGAGGGGGAAATCCCTATTCTTTCAAAAGCAACTGCTTTTTTGATGATATTTCTCTTTGCCTAGAGTGGTATTTCTTTCGGTTTTGATGGTCTTTCTTTCTCTGTATCAAAGATTTAACACCTTCTTAACACATCGTATCGATATTTTTCGTATCTTTGCATCATAAATAAGTAATAATTCTAAGAACATGCTTTTAGCACATAGTAAATTCTAAGAATCAACTCAACAAAATGAGTTTCAACAGTTTATTAATTATACGTTAAACCTTTAAAATGATTAAGTTATGAACAAATTTTTACGCTATTCATTATCATTGGTTCTGGCATTCGTAGCTAGCGTTACGTTTGCAGGAACAACTCCTTACAAAGTGTTGACTTTCCCTGACGAAGGTACTGAAGGCAAGGCAATCAGTGCTTATAACGAAACATGGAAAGCTACAATAGGAGAAGATGTCTGGACTATTGCAAATTTCAACACAAACAAGTGGAATAATAGTTGGAAATTCATCAAATGCGGAAGTAAGAATTTTGAATCTGTTGCTTCAATCACTTCACCTGCCATTGATCAGCCTATCAGCAATATTGTCCTGACCATCGACAAGATTACTAAAAGTAGCATTAATTCTATCAAGTTGCAGGTAGCAACTGATGCTGACTGTAACAATGTAACTGAAGAAATCTCTGCCAAGATTGAAGATGGAGACCTGATCTTCAAGCCAACTAAGTCTACAGCAAACAATTACTATAAATTTGTCTTTGATTGCCAAAAAGGATCAAGTAATGGTTTGATTCAGGTTTCTAAGATTGCATATTATAAGGTAGGTGATGCTCCTGAAATCGTAGACATTACAAACACAGCAGAAACTGCTTATACCATTGCTAAGGCTAAGGAACTGATTGATGCAGGTAAAGGCTTGAGCGAAAGTGTATATGTTAAGGGTACTGTATCTCAGGCTAGTGAAAGATTAAATGCTAAATACGGTAGTCTTTCTTACTACATTTCTGACGATGGTAAAACAGAAAATGAATAGAAGGTTTACGGTGGTCTTTCTTTCGAGGGTAAGAAATTCACTTCTGTAGATGACATCAAGGTTGGCGACGTAGTTGTTGTTTATGGTAAGCTTAAGAAGTTTAACACTACTTATGAGCTTGATTCAAACAACATTCTCATCTCTCTGAATGGCCAAACTACCGGCATCACTAACATTACAGCAGACGAAGCTGCAAAGAACGCTCCTGTTTACAACCTCGCAGGCCAGAAGGTAACCAAGGCTTACAAGGGTGTAGTCATCAAGAACGGAAAGAAGATGATTCAGAAGTAAATCAAATTCAAAACAACATATCCCTACTGCTCCTCCGATATTCATTTATCGGGGGAGTTTTTTGTTAGGCATAACATAAGAAGGAACCACCAGCAAATCAACCAAATATTACCCCTATAACATGAAAAGTGGAATATTTTAATGCAAAAACATAAAAAAATACACCTGATAAATACGTATTCTCAATAATTTTCACTACCTTTGTTGCGATTTATAAACGTATACGAATAAATAATGATGAAAAGAAAATTATATATCACCATATTAGGACTGCTCTCTACCATCATGATGGCAGCTGCACCCTACTGCGATGTGAGAAAATTCTCTATCACAGACGGACTCGCAGCCAATACCATATCAGACCTGAAACAAGGTAAAGACAACCTCATGTGGTTCAGTACATGGAACGGACTGTCGTTCTATGACGGCTACAAGTTTCATACTTTCAGAGACAACCCCGATGATATTGACGTGCTGTCAACCAACCGTATACTGAAAATAGAACCATCCTATAACAACAACGTGTGGTGTATCACATACGACAACCAGCTCTACGTATACGATACCCACTTCTGCCGGTTCTTTGCTGTAGGACAGAAATTCAACGAACTGTTCAACATCAACCTGCGCGTGAGCCAGGTATACCCAATGAAAAACGGAGCTACATGGTTTACTTCAGAAGATGGAAAATACATCATCCGATCAGCAGGAAGAACCTTTGATGAGCGGAACATAGAACTCATCAAAGTAGGAGAAAAGGGACTCAGAAGCGGAAATGTATGGTACATCCATCGAGATATACACGGAAGAGAATGGGTGCTTACCGACAAAGGCGCATACATATATCATTCGAAAATTCCAAGCAAACTGCCTTTCAAATGGCTCAGAGGGGTGGGAGAAGATGAGTTCCTGGCAACTGAAGACGGCAAACTGGCAAAATATGACCTGCAGAACCGACTCACCATGATACCGATGCCGGAAGGCGTAACCCATATCAACCAACTGAAAAATACAGGTTACCAGCTCCTGCTGGCAACCAATCTGGGTGTTATCATCTACAACCCGCGCACCTTCAAGTTTGATATCATCAACGTACAGAGCCCGAGTCAGCCTCTGGCAGAGGTAAAGAAGATTTATACCGATGATTTCGGTATGGTATGGGCATTTACAGACGGTATGGGAGTAACCCTCATCAACCCGAAGACCGGACAGAAGCAGTGGCTCTTTGCCGATCAGGACGACCCGATGGACCGCACAACCTGCGAAAGCAATTTCATCACACAAGACGAAAACAAGACCCTCTGGGTAGTGCCAAGAGGAGGAACCTTCAGTTATTTCGACCGCAAGGCAGGAAAACTGGTGCCTTATCTGCTCAGAAGCAACTCATCGGGCAACTACCGCATACCGAAGATTACGAAATATGTACTCTCTGACCAGGGAATCCTCTGGCTGACAGGCACTCACGACCTGACACAGGTAGTCTTCAAATATCACCCTTACGTCATCAACAAGCTGGATGTGGGCGAAGACGAAGTACAATCGGTGAATGCATCACCAGCCGGACATATCTGGGCAGGCTATCATAACGGAGTAATCCAGGTGCTCAACGCATCCTACCAGAGCATCGGATACCTTTCGCCAAGCGGACAAATTGTGCCACAGCAGGTAAACTTCGCTGAAAAGGGCATTTTCTCCATCTACTTCGATATCAAGGGAAGAGCATGGATAGGAACCAACGGTAACGGTATTTATCTGATAGACAAGATGCAGGTAAGGCACTTTGCCTATGACCCGAACAATCCTTCCTCGCTGCCATTCGACAAGGTATTCGATATCGTAGCCGACCGCACCGGACGCATCTGGATAGGTACCTATGGTGGCGGTATCGCCCTGGTAAATGAGGCGGCAGACGGCAGTATCAGCTTCATCAGTAAACGAAACGGACTGCCTTGGGAGAAGCAGCACTACGACCGCATACGCCGCATCTGCTGCACCACTACGGGAACCATTCTCGTAGGAACTACAGATGGTCTCATCACCTTCAGTGATGCCTTTACAAACGCAAGAAAGATCAAATACCACAAGACCTACTACATACCGAACGATACAACAAGTCTGGCTGCAAACGATATGAACAATATCATGGAGCACACCAGCGGCAAGATGTATATCTCGCAACAGGGCGGCGTGATGGAAGAGATTGTGAGCAAATCGCTCCTGCAAGACAACCTGAAGATGAAATACTTCCATGCCATCGATGTTAACGAAGGCATCGTACAGGGCATGATAGAAGACAACCAGGGAAGAATCTGGGTAATCAGAGAATCGAGTATCGACTGCGTAAACCCGAAAACGGGCCAGTGCAACGTGTTCGGACCTAACGATTTCGACTTCAACATGTCGTTCTCGCAAAGCCGTCCTTACCACGATCCGGCAAGCAACAACATCTCGGTAGGAACCCCGATGGGACTGATTACCTTCAATCCGGCTACGCTGAAGAAGAGCAACTACCAGCCTAAAGTCATCTTCTGTTCCCTCCATTATAGCGGAGAGAAGGAGTCGGAACCTATCCTGCACAAGGAAAAAGTGGTGATTCCTGCCAACAAGCGAAGTCTGACCATCACCTTCGCATCACTCGACTATCAGCGCAAGTATCAGACCAGATACCTCTATCGCATAGATGGTTATACAGCTCCAGGCGAGTGGATATCAAACGGAAGCAGCAATGTCATCGGCTTCAACCGTATCAGTCATGGCGATTACGTACTCAAGGTGAGAGCCACCAACTCGCATGGTGTATGGAGCAAGTATGTGGCAGAACTGCCTATCGAAGTGCGCCCTACCTTCTGGGAAAGCATCTGGGGCAAGTTTCTGATGCTGCTCCTGCTCTTCGGTATCGTAGGCGCTATCTTCTATACCTACAACCAGCGCCAGCGCGAGAACGTAACCCACGAAATGAGCGTGCTGAAGAACGAATTCTACAACGATGCAGCCAACCGTCTGAGAACCCCTCTAACGCTCATCGGAGCTCCAGTAAAAACCATTCTGGATACCGAGCCGGGTATCACCCGAAAGGGCAAGGAACTGCTGAGAATGGTAGTAGACAATGCCAACGAAATGCTGGTAATGCTGGACAAGGTTCAGAGATACGGCAACAAGGCAAACTTCCATACGAACAGCGGTCTGACCGAGGAAGATTACGACCTGGCAGAAAGAGAAAAAGCGAATGGCCAGATTGACGACCACAATGCATCTGACTATCTGGAAGAAACCAACAAACAGAAAGAAGAAAAGGATGAAGAGGCTGAACGCCTGGAAGAAATGGGCAAGGAACAGGAAACTGCACAGGAAGAAGCGGAACAAAAAGACCAGACGGTACTGGTAGTAGAAGACAATGCCGACCTGCGCAAGTTCCTCTACAGTATCCTCTCGCCTACCTATAACGTGCTGCTTGCAGAGAACGGAAAGGCTGGTTTAGTGATGGTCCGCAAGGAGATACCAGACTTTATCCTCACGGACGTTACCATGCCTGTGATGGATGGTTTGTCGATGATTCACGAGATTAAGCAGGATACCACCCTCAACAACATCCCAGTGATGATTCTCTCGGCTAAGGCAAGCGTAGAAGACCAGCAGCGAGGTTTTGATGAAGGTGTTGATGCCTATATCACCAAGCCATTCTCTACCCCTTATCTGCTCGGCCGAATAGAGGCTATCCTCACCCAGCGCCGCAACATTCAGATAGATGTCATCAGAAAACTGAAGGAAACTGGCGATAAAGATGCCATAGCAGCCCTGCGAATACTGCCTGCAGCAGCTCCTCTGCCTGCTCTTAACCAGGCTGAAACTAGTGCCGAGAACGAAGCGGTTGACCCAAACAGCGAGCTGGCATTTATAGCGGCACAGATTCAAGACAGAACCATGATGCGTGTCTTCAGGTTTATTGTTGCCCATACAGGCAATCCGGAACTCAAGATTGATGACATCTCGAACGAAATCGGTATGAGCCGAAGCGTACTATATAATAAGGTGAAAGCAACGACCGGAATGACACCGGTAGACTTCGTTCGCCATATACGTATCAAGAAGGCATGCGAGATGTTGCGCAAGACTGACGATACACTGAGCAGCATCGCCTTCGCAGTAGGTTTCACCGACCCTAAGTATTTCTCGAAGGTATTCAAGAAAGAAACGGGTATCGTGCCTACTGAATACCGAAACAGAACGCAAGTGTAGCTTGCATAACAATAGATGAAAGCAGCCATCGTTATTGATGGCTGCTTTTATCTGTATTGACAAAAAAGTAATACATATTACAGGACATATCTTCAGTTGTTGTCGGGCACAGTCTTCTTTGTTATCGTACACAGCAAAACGTTCAAGCAAGGAAAAAAGCAGAATAGTCATAAAATTGAACCATTTTGCTTTGTTTTTTGACCGAATATTGCAAAAAAGTATAAAAATGGGGGGGGTATTTGATTAATTTTCCCTTTTTACTGAAAAAAAACTGAGAAAAAGTTTGGTGTTACAAGAAAATGTAGTATCTTTGCAACAAGTTCTTAGAAAAGTTAAATGATAGATTAATCGTAAACCTCTTTTTCTTTGTTTTTTTGAGGAAAAAGAAGTAAAGAAAAAGAAATGCAGGGTTTGTGAAAATCCTGCATTTTTTATTTTTATGCTGTTTCATACTGATATTGTGTAGTTATATCCCCTACCTATTTTATTCTTCTATATTCTATATCTAACCGATATCTATCTACATTATATATATTACGCTTATTCCTTCATCTATGATTTTGTTCGATTTTTAGAATTTTTAAAAAAACTCTTGAAGTATTCTAAGAGAAAAGTAGTATCTTTGCACTCTAGATCATATAAGTTGAGATCGGAAATATAGATAACACATACATAAAGATAAAAAAAATGAGAACTGTTTACGAATTTTCTGTTAAAGACAGAAAGGGAAAGGATGTTTCCCTCAAGGAGTATGCCAACGAAGTGCTGCTCATCGTTAACACCGCCACAAAGTGTGGTTTCACACCTCAGTATGAGGAACTGGAGAAACTTTATGAGACCTATCATTCTCAAGGTTTCGAAATACTTGATTTTCCTTGCAACCAGTTTGGTCAGCAAGCCCCTGGTACAGATGAAAGCATTCATCAGTTCTGCAAGCTTACATACGGCACAGAGTTCCAGCGCTACAAGAAGATCAAGGTAAACGGAGACGATGCTGCCCCTCTCTTCAAATTCTTGAAAGAATGTAAGGGCTTTGCTGGTTGGGACGAGAGTCATCCTCTCTACCCTGTTCTCGACAAGATGTTGAGCGAGGCAGATCCTAACTACAAGGAGAGTGCCGATATCAAGTGGAACTTCACCAAGTTCCTCGTTAACAAGAAGGGTCAGGTTGTAGCCCGCTTCGAGCCTACCACAAGCTTCGATGTCATCGCTAAGGCTATCGAAGAGTGGTTGAACTTCTAATGAAAGATAGAAGTCTCGAACTGAGAATAGAATTTCTAAAAAAAGAGAATAGAATTTCTAAAATAAAAGCCAGGTTGCTTTTCGCAGCCTGGCTTCTTTTATATGTGATATCGTTATTTCAATATATCGCAAGGAATAATTGTCAACTGTTTGCTATAAACTATAAACTATTAACTGTTAACTATTAGTCAACCTTTGGCACATCCTTGAGGAACTGCTGGATTTCTTCATCACTTACTGAATAATTGTGCAAATCGCCATTAATATAGCTATCGTAAGACGGCATATCGATAAGACCATGGCCTGAGAGACAGAACAGGATAACCTTCTCCTTGCCCTCTTCCTTAGCCTTCAGAGCCTCACGTATAGTGGCTGCAATCGCATGGCAGCTCTCTGGAGCAGGAATGATACCCTCGGTCTGTGCAAAGAGCATACCCGCCTTGAATGACTCCAGTTGAGGGATATCTACACCATACAGGTAACCATCCTTCAGAAGCTGGGAAATAATCATGCCCGCACCATGATAACGGAGACCACCGGCATGAATGTTGGCTGGCTTAAAATCATGCCCCAGAGTAAACATTGGCAGCAATGGAGTGTAACCTGCCTCATCACCGAAATCATACTCGAACTTACCGCGAGTCAGCTTAGGACAGCTCTCCGGCTCTGCAGCTATAAACTCAGTATGGCGCTCGCCTGTGAAGTTGTGACGGAGGAATGGGAAGGCAATACCACCAAAGTTACTACCACCACCGAAACAAGCAATCACCTGATCAGGATACTCACCTGCCATCGCCATCTGCTTCTCTGCCTCTAGACCGATGATGGTCTGGTGAAGTGCCACATGATTGAGCACAGAACCCAGCGTATACTTACAGCCCGGTGTGGTTGTAGCCAACTCAACAGCCTCACTGATGGCAGTACCGAGCGAACCTGGATGATGAGGATCGCGTGTGATGATATTCTTACCGGCGCGTGTACTCATAGAAGGAGAACCCTCTACAGTGGCTCCAAACGTACGCATGATGCTGGAACGGTATGGTTTCTGCTGCATGGTAATCTTTACCTGATAAACTGCTGCCTCCAGGCCGTAGAGTTTTGCTGCATAAGAGAGGGCTGCACCCCACTGTCCTGCACCAGTCTCTGTAGTGACGTTGGTATCACCCTCCTGCTTACAGTAGTAGCACTGAGGAATCGCTGAATTGATTTTATGAGAACCTAACGGGTTGGTACTCTCATTCTTGAAGTAGATATGCGCTGGAGTACCAAGTGCCTCCTCAAGGGCATAAGCACGTACAAGAGGGGTTGAACGGTAGAAGGTGTACTTCTCCAGCACATCTTCCGGAATATCAATCCAAGCGTGCTCTGTATCAAGTTCCTGCTTTGAGCACTCCTTATTAAATACGTGTGACAAATCATCAGCATTCATTGGCTGGTGTGTCTGAGGGTTCAATGGTGGCAATGGCTTGTTAGGCATATCTGCCTGAATGTTGTACCACTGAGTAGGAAGTTCCTGCTCGCTTAAGATGTACTTTTTCTGTCTCATATTTATATATATGTTTAAAATTGTTGTATGCCTGAACAAAGGTACAAATAAAAAATGAAATAAAGAACTTTTTTATGTGTTTTTCCACTATTTTTTATTTTTATCCAATAAAATAGTTCATTCTACAGGTATTATTTGTTACATAAGTATATTTTCAGTGTTATTTTTATTAATTTAATCAAATATTACCCCACAAAATACCAAATATTACACCCAATATTATAATGAAAAATAGTATCTTTGCAACAGAAAAATTCAAAATGCGTTGTGAAACGCTTATCATCATCTTTTACTTATACAAAAAATAAAACATTGGAACTCAATAGGGGTATTGAGATTCCAATGTTTTTTTTTATTCACTAAACTGAAACATATTATCATGTAAAGTTGACATATCATCATGTAACGTTGTCAGATTTCTAACCTTTCAGTATAAATCAACAGTCTGTTTTATTGTCTACTTCCACAATTGATACAGGATTTTACCCATAGACTGCAGACACAGATTATTTTTTCTCATTACCTAAATCTATCTGCGATATCTGATTCAACAGATTTACAGCCTGCCCTACTGTCTTCACATCATTGATGCGAAGCATTCGCTTGTTGAATTTTTCCTTCAGAACACAATCTTGAATATGACTGGTAACGTAAGCGAGTATGCGGTTAAACATCTGACTTCTGTAGAACGGACTGTTTACATTGCTCACAAACTGCATCTGCATATAGCCCTGCTTGAGAATAATCTTCTCGCAACCTAGCTTCTTGCCTACCCTACGCAGACCTACCACATGCATCAGTTCGTCAGCTTCATGAGGCACAGGACCAAAACGGTCTATCATACGCTTGCGGTAAGCCTCTACTTCCTCATCGCCCTCCAGACGGTCCAGTTCACGATAAAGAAGCATGCGCTCACTGTCACCAGGCACATAAGTCTGAGGGAAATACATCTCCAGATCGCTCTCTATGCCACAATCGTCAACGAAATCATCACCCGTAAGCTGGGCACCTTCATCCATCTTCTCCTGATAAAGATCACAGAACTCCTCGTTCTTCAACTCTGTGACAGCCTGAGAGAGAATCTTCTGGTAGGTTTCATAACCCAGATCTTCCATAAAACCGCTCTGCTCAGAACCCAGCAGATTACCCGCACCGCGGATATCCAGGTCCTGCATGGCGAGATTGAAGCCGCTACCCAGTTCGCTGAACGTCTCCAGCGCCTCCAGACGGCGACGCGCCTCAGGAGTAAGTGCACTCTTAGGTGGCGCCATCAGATAGCAGAAAGCCTTCTTGTTGCTTCTTCCTACGCGTCCACGCATCTGATGCAGGTCACTCAATCCGAAGTGATGAGCATCGCTCACGATAATCGTATTGGCATTGGAAATGTCGATACCATTCTCTACAATAGTGGTAGAAAGCAGTACATCATAATCGTAATTGATAAAGCCCATGATGATTTTCTCCAAATCCTCAGGCTTCATCTGTCCGTGACCGATTGCTACCCTACAGTCTGGGATATGCTTCTCGATGAGCATCTTGAGCTCCGGAAGCTTGGATATTCTGTCGCATACGAAATAAACCTGTCCGTTTCGGCTCATCTCGAAATTGATGGCATCGCAGATAACTTCACTACTAAACGTTACCAGTTCGGTATGAATCGGATAACGGTTAGGTGGCGGAGTGCGCATGATACTCATATCCCGGGCGCCCATCAGAGAGAACTGGAGGGTTCGCGGAATCGGAGTGGCACTCATCGTGAGTGTATCGACATTTACCTTGAGCTGACGGAGTTTCTCTTTGGTAGACACACCGAACTTCTGCTCTTCATCGATGACGAGCAGTCCCAGGTCATGCCATTTCACGGTCTTTGATATCAGCTTATGCGTACCTATGAGGATATCAATCTTACCCTCTTTCAGGGCGTCAAGCACCTCTCTGGTTTCCTTCGTTGTACGGGCTCTACTGAGATAGTCTACCCTTACAGGCATGCCTTCCAGACGCTTTTTGAAAGTCTGATAGTGCTGGAAAGCCAGAACGGTAGTAGGCACCAGCACCGCAACCTGCTTGCTGTCGCACGCAGCCTTGAAGGCTGCACGGATGGCAACCTCTGTCTTGCCGAAGCCCACATCGCCACAAACCAGACGGTCCATCGGTCTGCCGCTCTCCATATCCTTCTTTACCTCCTGAGTAGCCTTATTCTGGTCTGGCGTATCTTCATACAGGAAGGAAGCCTCCAGCGTATGCTGCAGATAATTGTCGGCACTGAAGGCGAATCCCTTCTCCCGTCGGCGCTGGGCATAGAGTTTGATCAGGTCGCGCGCAATGTCCTTGATTCGCTTCTTAGCCTTGTCCTTGAGTTTATCCCAGGCACCTGTACCCAGTGTAGACAGGCGAGGCGGAGTACCGGTATCGCTGCGGCGATATTTGCTGATTTTATAAAGCGAGTGGATAGAAACATCCACCTTGTCATTGTTCGTATAGACGATGCGGATCATTTCCTGATAGCTGTTGCCCGTAGGAACCCTAACCAGACCGCCGAACTTGCCGATACCGAAGTCTACATGCACGATAAAATCTCCCACTTCCATCTCCTGCAGTTCCTTCATGGTGAGTGCCATCTTGCCGGCTCTCGCTTTATCTGAGCGCAGGTTATATTTATGAAAACGGTCAAAAATCTGATGATCGGTAAAGAAACAACACTTCTTGTCATGGTCAGTAAAGCCTTCATGAAGCGTCTTGTCTACCGGTGTAAAACGGATGGCGTAGTGCTTCAGCTCTTCGCTTTCAAAGATATCCTTCAGGCGCTGTTGCTGCTTCTGGCTATCTGCCAATATATATAAGGTGTAACCCTGGAGCAGGAAATCCTCCAGAGTCTGGCAAAGCAAATTGAAATTCTTATGGAAAAGAGGCTGTGGAGCGATATTGAAAGGTATCACAGCCGGACTCTCTGACGGAGCGACCTTGCCGAACTCGATACGGAGATGAGCCGCTACTGCCTTCTTGAAATCGAGCGGAGAAACGAGGTTGAGCTCGGTCTTCATGTCATGTCTGATGCGCTCTGCCTCTACCTCAGTAGCTCCCTCCAGCTGCTCGGTAAGGCTCTGCGATGAGAAGCCTTCGGTATAGATCTGACCGATGCGGTCGCAAACGAAAGAAAGGTCTTTCGCCACGACTGGCGTACTTTCGGAGAGGAAATTGAGGAAACACTGCTTGTTGCTCTCGATATGAGCGAGTTCGGGCACGATTTCTATCTCTGTGCGCTTCACCTGCGAGAGCTGGGTCTCTACATCAAAGGTACGGATGGTGTCAATCTCATCGCCGAAGAAGTCGATACGGAACGGATATTCGCAACTGTAGGAATAGACATCGAGGATGCTTCCACGCACGGCAAACTGGCCCGGTTCATAAACATAATCGGTTTCTTTGAGTTCGAAATCGCGCAGGGTATGAACCACATCGGTCTGGGCAATCTGCTGGCCTACAGTCAGTTTCAGAATTCGTTCATCCAGATTCTGCTTAGCCACAACGAGTTCTGCCAGTGCATCGGGATAAGTGACTACCAGGAAATGTCCTCCCGAAGAGAGGCGCGCCAGCACCTCTGTACGTAGGATTTCGTTCGCTGCATCACGCTGCCCGTATTTCACGGCACGCCGATAGCTGGAAGGAAAGAAGAAGACCTTCTCCTGCCCCATCATCTGAGTGAGATCGTGATAAAAATAGCCTGCTTCATCGGCATCATCCAGCACGAAGAGTACCGAACGCCTCATCTTCCCCTGCAGAGAAGCAAAGAACATCGGAGCCGAAGAGCACAGCAAACCCTGGAGAAAAATGGAATGAACCGACTTCTTCCCCATCAAATCAAAGAGGGCATCCGCCTGTGGCGAACGCCCGTATGTTTTTTCTATCTTTTGGATTTCCATCCAAGTACTGATTAGTGATTACTGATTACTGAGTAGTGATTACAGAGTATTAATCCTTCTTCGGATATTTCTTGAACCAGCCATCCAGGCGCAGTCGCATCACGCCAAAGAAAGCCTCACCAAAGATGCCACCACTCATCTTGCTCACACCTTCACGACGGTTAACAAAGATGACAGGCACCTCCTTGATCTTGAAACCGATTCGATGAGCCGTATATTTCATCTCTATCTGGAAAGCATAGCCCTTAAAGCGGATTGCATCCAAATCTATGGTTTCCAACACCTTACGTCGGTAGCAGACGAATCCGGCTGTGGTATCATTCACCTTAAATCCGGTTACGATACGTACGTATTTAGAAGCGAAATAGCTCATCAATACGCGTCCGATAGGCCAGTTGACCACGTTCACACCCGAAATATATCTTGAGCCTACAGCCACATCATACCCCTCATCGTGAGTTGCCGCATAGAGACGAGGCAAATCATTAGGATCATGACTGAAGTCGGCATCCATCTCAAAGATGAAGTCATAGCCCTGCTTCAATGACCATTTGAAACCCATGATATAGGCTGTACCCAAACCGAGTTTACCCGAACGCTCCAGGATATGCAGACGACCGGCAAACTCATTAGCCATCAAGCCCTTAACAATGGCAGCAGTACCGTCAGGACTTCCGTCATCGATAACGAGGATATCAAACTGCTTTTCGAGACCGAAGACAGCACGGATGATTTTCTCGATGTTTTCCTTCTCATTATATGTAGGAATGATTACTATGCTATCACTCATAACTTCTTATAATTTTAATGATTCTGATTCTATATAATGTAATACAGATGCAAAATTACAACTTATTTTTGAAATAACAAGCGAAAAACCGAAATTATTGGTCCGGATTCTCTACAAAACCCTGATATTTCTTGTCAAGCCCGTTCATGATCGCCTCATAGCTCTTGTTCATCTGGTTCTTGATATTGTCAGCTCCCTTGCCTATCGGCTCGATAGGCTCATGAATGGTGAGCTTCAGAGGATGCCAGAAAGCCCAGTAGATGTCCTTCATGCGAGGCTTCACATCAAAACTGCCATTGATGGTAAGCGGACATACCGGCAACTGCAGTTCATCGGCAAGCATGAAAGCACCGCGGCGGAACACGCCCATGTGCCCCGTAAACGAACGGGCACCCTCTGGGAATACCACCAGCGACATGCCCTCTTTAAGCACCTCGCGAGCACGGTCATAAGAAGCACGGATCTTAGAAGGTCCGCTCTTGTCTACAAAGATGTGGTGCGCATACTCACAGGCGATACCGATGAGAGGCACTTTGCGCAAGCCCTTCTTCATCATCCACTTGAAGTTTCTGCCCAGGAAGCCGTAAATCAGGAAGATATCGAAAGCACCCTGATGATTGGCCACGAAAACATAACTCTGGTTCTTCTTGAGATGCTCACGGCCCTCCACCTTTACAGGCAGGAGGAGGATGCGGACCCAAAGCCAGGCCCAACATTTACCAGGATAATAGCCCCAGAAATGGCCATTGCCCAGCATGCATCCCAAAACAGTAACTAAACTGGTTAAAACGCTAGCTACCAACAGGATAGGCAAGCATATTACAAGCTGATACAGACGATATAAGTACTTCATTTTCTAATTAAGAATTAATTAAGAATGAATAATTTAACATTCAACATTTAACATTTAACATTCAACACTCCTTATTTTCTCTTTAGTGTGATGACCACGATTTCTGCCGTAGCCCCTATGCGGATTGGAACGGTACCGCCCAGCCCCGATGTGGTATAGAGCTGGCAACCCTCCTCCTCGAAGAGGCCGTAATCATAAGGAGTAAACATCGACGGACGCAAGCCCAGGATACTGATCTGCCCCGCATGCGTATGACCGCTCAGCGTAAGCTGCGGTGCTACGACCAGCGAATCCTTCCTGTCAGGTCCTATCACATCGCCATCCTCATCCTTCTCCTTATTAATAGTAGAAGGCCAGGTCTCGCGCCACTGCTTCGGAATATGCTGCAGCATCAGCACGAAAGAGCCCGGTCTGATGCCATACAGCGCCTTCCTTACGTTGGTGCGCTTTGGCTTGTCATAGTTCTCTGTACCAGCTACATAGATACTGTCAGCGCCTCTATGCACCGCCACATGCTCATTCATCAGCAGGCGCCATCCGCAACTCCGCTGGAAGTCCTGCATCCGCTTCTCGAGCGCAGCTATCTCCTGCTCTTCATCTACATCCATATAATAGGTGTAATCGTGATTGCCCAGCACACTCATCACGCCGTCTCTGGCTTTCAGACTGCTGAGCAGCGCCTGATACTCAGGCAGTTCATCGGGTGTAACATTCTGTAAATCACCCGTAAAGCAAATCAAATCAGGCTTTTCGGCATTGATGCTGTCGATATCGCGCTGAGGCAGATGACCACGCCAGCCATAGTATGACCCGAGATGGATGTCGCTGAACTGAACGATGCGATAGCCCTCGAAAGACTTCGGCAGATTGGGTACATAGACGGTGATTCGCTTGACCTGCATCTTAGGAAATCCTTCGGTAAATCCGTAGATAAAGCAGAAGAACGCCACCGCTCCCACTACCAGTCCGAGGAGCTTGCCCCAGTTGCGATGGCCGTGGAGAAGCCTCATACAGCACCAACCGAAGACACTGAACAGGCTGAAGACAAACTGCGGAACCGCACATACTGCCATCATCACAAACCAGATGTCGATGAGCACCGGATTGCGTGGCAGGAAGTTGGGCAGTATCGTGATATACGCGCTGTAGGCGATAACCACGAAAGCCGGCAACCAGAAGAGCACCCGCTGCCAGAGACGCTTCAGCCGTAACTTGCCATACCTTTTATATATCCACAGATACGGCAACAGGGTGAATACCACTACGGGTATCAATATTCTTGCTATCATTTCTTGATCAAACTTGATTGAAGATACGTTTTCATTGCCTGCACGGGCACTCCTCTGCGCTGTGCATAGTCGCGAAGCTGGTCGTCTCCTATCCGTCCCAGTTCGAAATACCGCGACTTGGGATGTGCAAACATCAGCCCCGAGACACTGGCATGAGGCGTCATCATTCCGCTTGTGGTGAGCCGGATGCCCACCTGACTCATATCAATGAGCTGGTCGATGATGAAGTTGGCACTGGTATCGGGCAGCGAAGGATATCCTATAGCCGGACGGATGCCCTGATAGCGCTCCAGATGCTGGTCTTCGATGCTCAGCTGCTCGTCGGGAGCATAGCCCCAGATGCTGCGTCTCACCTCTTCGTGCAACTTCTCTGCCGTGGCTTCAGCCAACCGGTCGCAGAGTGTCTGTGCCATCATATTGAGGTAGTCGTCCGAGCGATATTTCTTCTCCAGACCGCCATCTACCGTCGTGCAGAAGATACCCAGCCGGTCTGTTATTCCGCTGCCCAGAGGACGGATGAAATCAGCCAGACAGAGATTGGGTTCTCCCTGAGCCGCCGGATGCTGCTGACGGAGCATCGGGAAGCGTACTTTCTGCCCTTCCAGCCAGATATCATCCCCCTCGCTGTTCGCCTCGAAGAGTCCGAAGACGGCATAGGTATGACATTCGCCTTCCCATGAATGGAGCATATCGAGCGCCTCTGCCTTCAATTTTTCCTTTTCCTCACGAGGTTTGCCGCTCAATCCCCAGGCATGATAGAAATATAGCCAGTTGATATATGGCTCAATTTCGCTTATATTGTATACTATTCTTCGCATCCGATACGATATTTTATTTTACAATCCCCGTAAGATTTCTCTATTTCAGAAATTGTTTCTGAACTCCAGTTCTTCTCCTCTGCTGGCGGCATCAAACACGCCTTTATTATAGATAAGATGACCGTTACAGAAAGTCTGTTCCACTTTCCATGCAAACTCATCACCCTCTACAGGGCTCCATTTACACTTGCTCTGAATCACCTCTTCGGTCACCTTCCAAGGCTCTCCCTTGCGCACCACAACGACATCTGCCTTATAACCCGGACGCAGGAAGCCGCGCTGACTGATATGGAACAGACGGGCTGGATTATGGCACATCAGTTCAACCAGACGCTCGATACTGATTACCTTTTCGTCAACAAGTTTCAGCATGCTTACCAATGAGAACTGTACCATTGGCATACCTGATGCAGCCTTGGCACAACCGCCCTGTTTATCCTTCAACTGATGAGGAGCGTGATCGGTTCCTACTACAGTTATCTTGCCATTACTCAGTGCCTTACGCAAAGCTTCGCGGTCAGCAGCGGTCTTTACTGCAGGGTTGCATTTGATGCGTGCGCCCTTCACAGCGTAATCTTTATCCGAGAACATGAGATGAGCCACAACAGCCTCTCCTGTAATATTTTCATCCTTACCGAAGAACTCCAGTTCCTTAGCCGTAGTAACGTGGGCGATATGGAGATGCGCACCGCTTTCCTTAGCCAGCTGCACTGCCAGACGGCTGCTTTCATAGCAAGCCTCCTCGCTGCGTATTTCCGGATGATGTTCTACGGCAGGGTCCTCACCCCATTTCTGCTTAGCCAGCTGCATGTTGCGGTTGATGATTTCGGTATCCTCACAGTGGGTCATCACCGGCAAATCCAGCTCTTTCGCCTTCTTGAAGATAGCCTGCAGTGCCTCATATTTATCCACCAGCATATTACCCGTACTGGAGCCCATAAAGAGCTTGATGCCCGGAACACGATGCGTATCGAGCTGTTCAAAATCATTTACATTCTCATTGGTAGCACCAAAGAAGAAACTGTAGTTCACATGACTCTTCTCAGCGCCCAGCTGCCGCTTCGCCTGCCAGGCCTCCAGAGTAGTAGTCTGAGGCACCGTGTTAGGCATCTCAAAATAACTGGTCACACCACCAAAGGCAGCTGCACGGCTTTCGCTCTCGATGTCAGCCTTCTGCGTAAGTCCCGGCTCACGGAAGTGAACATGATCATCAATCACACCCGGCAAAACAAAACACCCCGAGGCATCGATGACTTCATCGTAATTGCCACGGGGTGCCTCGCCTTCATATATCTCCTTGATAAATTCACCATCCAACAAGAGGTCGCCCACAAAAGAGCGACCCTCATTTATAATGGTTCCATTCTTGATTAATTTCATATTACTAAACTTATAAAATGAAGAGTTTTACAAGATGTTAATGCCCAAGACCCTGAAAGAGCCCTGTTTCTACTCCTGACCTTCCTGTTTTTCAGGAATCGTAGGCGCAGCCAGTTCGTTGGCTGTAGGTGCCGGAGCCGCATCAGGATTCACCTGTGGAGCCGCTTCCATCTCTGGCTGCATGCCGCTCTGCGCATCTCGGGTACCATTCATAATCTCCTGATTCTCTTGAGCTTTCTTATAATAGTCCTTTACATAAGGATCATTCTTGAAATAGTCGGTAGCCTTGCTCATGATATCCTCAATCCAAGGAGAGAGCATCGGATACTGGTTGCCCATTGTAACGAGGAAGAAGACGCCCGGTCCCAGCACATTGTTGAAGTTGTCGGTAACAAACGAAGTGATGAGCTTGTCTTCCTGCTCAGAGAGGCGGATGGATTCCTCGTTCAGCTGCTTGTTGACAGCCACCATATCGCTACCGTTCATGATAGCCTGGTCGTGCTTGTGTACCAGTTCGCGCAACTGATTCTGAATCTGCTGGTATTTCTTGAAGAATCCGAAGAGTTTATCGTTCATAGGAGTACCGCTTACCACCTGCTGTGTATCATCGAGCTTCACCGTAATGCTTCCACTCTCCAGCACCAGCGGCAGCACAGGGTCATCATCCATGAAGATATTCGCCATCCTCATAGAGTCGACAGAACCCTGAAAATGGAACTGTCCGTGCACTACATCGCAAGAATCCACGTTCTTGAAATCGTTGTTTTCCAGTATCTTAAGGTACAGCATGCGTCCGTCCAGAGTACTTACGTTAGAAGTACCCGAGATATCGTAACTGTTGGCACAAGATGCAAGTGCCATCAAGGCAATGAATGCGTAAAATATTCTATTCATAAGCTATCTATATCACTTTCGGTGAACAAAAGTACAATCTTAATTTGAACTGACGAAATAAATTGCAGCAATTTAATTCATTCTTACAAGATTTATGTTTTGTTTGCACTCCTATTGCCCACCGAAAGCTTTTTTCTCGTCCTTTCTATATTACTGATTGTTTTCCTTCTTCAGTTCATGAGAGATGCGATGCGTGGTATACAGTTCCAGCAGGGCTGCGATGAGGAGGAAGACTACCCACTTATTATAGAAATAGGTGATATAGGTCTCATAATTCTCAAACCAGCGGCGCAGGAAAGCATACACCGTATCTACCATCGAGATGCCTGAGAGCACGAAGAAGATGTCTGCTACATACTGCATGCGTTTCAGGCGGTGGATAACCAGCGAAGGTCCCTCATAGAACTGCATCGCCTGCATCACGCTGAAGAGTATGGTGCCCAGCAGGAACCCCCAGCTCGTTACCTGCACCAGCTGCGGATGTGAAAAACCAAATGCGAAGCAAGCCGCACCGACAACCATCAGCACGCCGCCCAGCAAAAAAATAGCACTTTCCAGTTTACTCAATTGTTTCATTTTCGTCTTGTTCGTTAGTTTTTTCCGGAATATCCGAACTCAATACAAAGATATCTTCATCATCAGCCTTCATGAAATAACGCTGGCGGGCTATCTTCTCAAATGCCCGCGCACCATGCTGCATATCGCGCAGGGTACGCTTGTCGTTTTCATACTGCTCATGATACTTTTCTATCTCCGAACGGAGCGTAGCTATCTCTATCTGGTACTTAATGTGCTGTCTTACACTGTTGTCGTCAACTACACCAACTACCAGAACACCCGCTACAATCACTATAAGATACTTATAATGAGCGAGATAATTCCATATAATACCAAGTTTTTTACTCATTTCTTCCGAATTTGTTTGCAAAGATAATATTTTTTTGTTATCTTTGCATCATCAATTAAGAAAAAATAATGGAAGAGTATATAGTTTCTGCAAGAAAGTACCGTCCGATGACCTTCGATTCGGTTGTCGGACAGAGTGCATTGACCACCACTTTGAAGAATGCAGTGAAGAGCGGCAAGCTGGCGCACGCCTATCTTTTCTGCGGTCCGAGAGGTGTGGGCAAAACCACTTGTGCCCGCATTTTTGCGAAGGCAATCAACTGCGAGCACCCTCGTGAAGACGGCGAGGCATGCAACGAATGTGAGAGCTGCCGTGCCTTCAATGAGCAGCGTTCCTACAACATCTTCGAGCTGGATGCCGCCAGCAACAACGGTGTTGACCAGATTAAGGTTCTGATGGAGCAGACCCGCATCCCGCCTCAGGTGGGCAAGTATAAGGTGTTTATCATCGACGAGGTCCACATGCTCTCTACAGCCGCCTTCAACGCCTTTCTCAAGACGCTGGAAGAGCCACCTCAGCATGTCATCTTCATCCTCGCCACTACCGAGAAGCATAAGATTCTGCCTACCATCCTGAGCCGATGCCAGATTTACGACTTCGAGCGAATGACGGTAGCCAATACCATCAACCACCTGAAGATGGTGGCTGAGAAGGAAGGCATAAAATATGAAGAGCAGGCGCTCGCCGTGATAGCCGAAAAGGCTGACGGAGGTATGCGCGATGCCCTCTCTATCTTCGACCAGGCTGCCAGCTTCTGCATGGGCAACATCACTTACCAGAAGGTGATCGAGGACCTGAACGTGCTCGACAGCGACAACTATTTCCGTCTGGTAGACCTGGCTTTGGAGAACAAGGTGGCAGAGATGATGGTTACACTCGACGGCATTCTGAGCCGCGGTTTCGATGGCGGCAACATGATACAGGGGCTTGCCCAGCACGTGCGCAACGTGATGATGGCGAAGGACCCTCAGACCCTGCCTCTGCTCGAAACCAGCGACGACCAGAAAGCCAAGTTCCAGGCTCAGGCCCAGAAGGCGCCTACACCTTTCTTATATAAGGCGCTGGAGCTGATGAACCAGTGCGATATCCATTACCGCGCCAGCAGCAACAAGAGATTACTGGTAGAGCTCACCCTGATACAGATAGGCCAGATTACGCAGCCCGAGGATCAGGATGTGCCTAGTGCGGGGCGTACGCCCAATAGATTAAAATCCCTGTTTCAGAAACTCCTGGCTCAGTCTAAGCTTGCCTCTCAGGGTGCAGGTTCTGAGCCTTCTGGCAGCAGCGAAAACCGGTCTTCACAGCCGGGAGCGTCTGCTGCTACAGCTACTGCTGTGCCTTCGTCAGGGGCACCGACAGCCGCTTCTGCAGCCTCCAATGCTGCATCTTATTCTGCATCTGCCACCGCAGCCGCATCTGCCTCTCCTGAAGACTCAGCCGCTGCCGGAGCTGCTACTGATGCTGCATCGCCTCACAAGCCACGACTCAAGAATATCAAGCTGGGCGGCATAGGCATGACTTTCTCTAACCTGAAGAAGAGGGAGGAGAACCAGCGCCGTCTGCACAGTCCGTATGATGATACCAATGAGGAAAAAGCGACCATCACGGGCGACCAGAACGAGTTCACCCAGGAGCAGGTGGAAGCAACATGGTTCAGTATGTGCATGAGAATGCAGAACAAGCTGGATTTCATAGGCTTAGCCAACCGCATGAAGAGTATTGTACCGAAGATAACCAACTATCCGCAGATAGAGGTTATCATCAACAACCAGCTCTTGCTAGACGACGTTTTGAACATCAAGAACCGCATTCTCAAGACTTTCGTCTTAGGTCTTCACAACAGCGAACTGAGCATCAGCTACCGCCTTGCCGACCAGGAAGAGGTAGGCAAGGTTCTTACCAAGAATGAAGTTCTGGAACTTCTTATGGAGAAGAACCCTGCGATGAAAAAACTCACAAAGGACCTGGATCTGGTCATGACATAGAAGATACTCCACACGATACGAAATTCTCCACTCCATGTAGGACAACCTATACGGAGTGGAGAAAATTGTTTTACAAATATCAGAAGCCTGGCACTTTAAGATATATAGAAGAGAAAAGATCTAAGGCGTTACCGTGTGACAGTTGTGACAGTTGTGACAGTTTTCAGCGGAGGGGGTATATTGCAAGTTTGCAGCTATCAAATTATAAGTATATATATTTAAATTATTATATATATTTATATATATAATAATTTACCTCTAAAGAAAGGGAAGGAGGGGTAGGCGCTGAAAACTGTCACAACTGTCACAACTGTCACACTGTAACGCTTTCTGGGTAAAAAGGAAGTAGTCAGAAGAAATGGCTTTTTTATAGCATCTCATTGTTTTCTTGCTCAAAACACACAGAGAAACATTTTACAAAATATAGTTTTCTCCCCAGCAACTCTACGACTTTTTTTGTTTAACTACGAAAGCCGGAATGTTAAAATCGGTTTAACATAACTCTGCAGGGTGAAATTTGGCGGTTCAGAAATTTTGTAGTACTTTTGCACCGTATTCATTTTTTTCCATGAAGCGCAGACCTTGATGTCGCGAAACGCGACATCAAGGTTTTACACCAAATGAAATGCAAGGGTTGACGCTGTAAAACACAGCCTCAAGGTATAAAACAAAAAAGCCCCCGATGCAGAAAAGCACCGGGAGCCTTCGTAAGCAAATTATTATT
>ERZ1026886.362-NODE-362-length-24557-cov-101.848625_pt1 | contig 24557 bp, 19 predicted proteins | sample MGYA00380173_ERZ1026886 | MGnify/ENA primary metagenome ERZ1026886 (study PRJEB33269, sample SAMEA4719809) | human gut metagenome | biome: human-associated habitat; feature: organic feature; material: feces | place: Cameroon | collected 2013-10 ... | reverse complement strand
TGAGCAACTTCGGATTGTTCTCCTGATGAATCAATTTCTTCAACTGAGCGATGCTGCTTTCTTTCAGTTTGGTATAGTGCTGGGATTGCTCTATAGCCCCATCAAGTTGGGCATACAGTTCACTGATGCTTTCCTTTTGAGCAAAGCATGATGTAAGTGCAACGAAACACCAGATATACAATAGAGATAATAATCTTTCTATCATTAGTTTATAATATTTTGTTGTATAGGTATCATTAGTTCCTGCCCTTACTGCTGTATAGGACATTCAAGAGACAAAGGTATAGCTTTTTGGGTACATTTCCAAATTTTCAAGCATTTTTTTGATATTCTTTTTTATTTTTGTTGTTCTTACATCCTTGCACCTCTCAAAAAAAAGGCTGCCCCAAAAGGTTTGGAGCAGCCTTAAACAAAGCTTTATACCTAAATTATCAAACTAAAACCTAAAATGCTTATGAATGATTATAAACCTACATATTATTTCTTTTCTACTTTGAGAACTGCCTTGTCTACACCGGCAGTCAAGTCAACTGTAAGAACGTATGTCTCGCCATCCTTCAGTTCTACTCCATCTTTCAGATAAACATTGCCGTTGTCGTGGCCGTTACCGTCACCGATGCCGAATACCTCGCTATCAGTTGAGATGAGATGGCTGTTATCCTTACCCTTGAACTCAATACCCCAGTTTGCCTGACCGAAGAACTTGAAGTTTACGCCAGTAGCTCTGAGCTGCTTGCCTACGGTGAGTGTAACCTGATATACCTTATCCTTGATTGGAGTGAGGCAGACGTCAGAGTCAACACCTGTCCACCAGCCATGATTTACAGCATCCCAAGTTGGCTTGTTGACACCTTCATTACCGATGATCCAGAGTGCACCAGTACCATCGCCATTCAGTGACATTGGCTCACTTCCATTCATTGTCCAGATACGGAATGACTTATGGGTGAAGTCTGCCAAAATAGTATATCTGCCGGTAATAGCCTTGAAGGTATAGCTTCCATCCTCTTCTTTCTGGAACCAGTCGCTGTCATAATACCAGTCATCTGGCAGATTATTACCGCTGATGGTAAGGTTGCAGGTAGCACCTTGCTTGATATCACCCACCCAAGTCTTGCCTGCATCAGAATCGGCAAAATCGAGGATAGTAACCGGCAATACATCAGTAGGACCAGCCGTATAGTTCTTGGCATCGAAAGTGACAACTACATCGCTCATATTCTCAGAAGTGAAGTTGAAGTTGCCTGTTTCTCCCAGACTGATATCCTTCCCCGTGCTAGAACCGAAAACAAACTTTCCATCCTTGGTTGCAAAATATCCCTTGAAGGTCTTCTTGCTGCTAGGAAGAACAACCTGATAAACAAAGTCGCTTTTCTCTGTCATGTCATATTTAACACCATCAGCACTCACAAACTGCAGATTATTGAAGTGAGGCCGCTTGATATCAAACGACAAGGTCTCTGTATTCGATTTGGTTGATACATTCTGCAGCGTAAGTTGAATATCCACCTTTCCATCAGGAACATTCTGAGCATAAGGCACTTTCAGTTTGACTGTATATTCACCAGCCTCCTTTGTACGGATGGTAGTTTCATCTACACTCTGCCCGCTAAACAGGAGGTTTGCCTTCAAGGTAGAGAGAGCCACACCTCCCTCATCCTTGCAGTTTACTTTCACCTCCACTTCATCGCCCATCCATACAGCTGTAGCAGGAGCCGTATAACTCATCACTGGATTACCGGCAGGAGTAGGCGCACTGTAATCATCATCGCCGCAAGATGCCATCAGTGGCAGGGCGAGCAACGCCATAATATAATATCTGATATGTTTCATAATGGTCGTATCTTTAATGAATCATTTACAATAGTTTATGGATTACTTATTCCACTTGCAAGAGATGACACCATTTGCCGGAACCTTGCAGGTAAAATTATGAGTACCATCACTGAGATTGATTGACTTAGCCTCATCTCCCTCGTTGATGATGACAGCAGCATAACTACCATCAGGATTAACAAACTCAGCATGTGTAATCTTGCTGTCAGTAACGGTACGGGATGTATTACCAATGCGAACCGCACCAGGAGCTACGACACTGGACATGTGGTTGATGATATAATAATGAGAATTGTAGCTCAATTGGTTGTAGCCATTCTGATTGATATCAATAGCACCATAGCAGGTCTGGCATCCGCCATCCAGGTTAGGTCCCATCTTATTGTCAAGCATCAGATTCCATACAAGCACAGCCTTGCAATACTGGTTTACTGTTGCTAGCGCCACATTCTTCATATCTGCCATCAGTCGTTTGCTCAAGTCACGTCCGTTATTCCAGGTTCCGATACTGGTTTCTGAGAAAATCAGTTCCTTGTCAGGACGCTGGTTGTGGATATCAGTCAACTCGCTGTTGTTGCCGCCATAATCGTGATAAGCTGCACCGACAACCAGTTCTGACCCCTCAAAGTTATCACCGATAGCATTGTAGAGTTTCACAGGATAATCCTCCTGATCAGCGTTACCATAGTTATAGTTGTGATCGTAGACATAAATCTTGGTCTGCAGATTATTCTTCTTAAACTGTGCAGCCAACTCCTTCACGAAAGGAGCCTCTTCCTGCCAAGGCATATAGAGAGATGCACAGTTTGCCTTGTTTAATGGCTCATTCTGAGGACTCACAGCATAGATATTGATGCCTTTCTCCTTCATCACATTGATAAACTTCACGAAGTACTTGGCATAAGCCTCGCGATAATCCGGATTGAGATGACCATCAGTCCATGAATCCTTAGGATTCTTGGTGTTTATATCTGTCACCTTCATCCATTTTGGACAAGTCCAAGGAGCTGCGATAATCTTCAGATTTGGATTGATGGCAAGAATCTCCTTCAATACCGGAATCACATAATCGTTCTCATCACTATAGAGCGCGAAGTTGCTGAGAGGATCAGCCTCGCTGCCCTTCTTGTCGCAATAGGTATACTCAGTACTTGAAAAGTCGTTGCATCCCAAAGAGATACGGGCATAACTTACGCCATAACCCTCTGTGGTAGAGTAAATACGCTTCAAGAGAGCCTGACGTGCTTCTGGGTTCATCTGCATCAGATTATAGCAGGATGAATAAGTGATGGCATAACCGAATCCATCAATCGTCTGATACTTCTTATTTAAATCGAGTTCGATGGTGGTTGGTGCCATAGATACTCCATTATACAACTTCACCTCACCCTGTGCCAATGAATAGACTCCATCGGCTGTGGTAATGAAAGTTTTGGCTGTTCCTTGTGCCGGTACCGGATTTGGTGCCTCACTAGGAGTATCAAAGTCTACAGGATCTGAGAATGAGTTACTGCTGCTGCAAGCTGTCACCGAGAAAGCTGTTGCGCAGACCAGCATCATCAGTTTATTGCTATAGTATTTCATATTCGTTTTTTCTATTATTTGTTAATAACGGTTTGAGTTGAAAGCTATCCAGGTTAGCTTAGTAACCTGGATTCTGCTCTAGATTGGTATTCTGGTCAAGAGCGGTCTGTGGGATAGGCAACAGGTATGAGTTGCTGTCAAACTGCTTCACCTGTCTGATACGTCCGCTGTCACGGTTGTCTATTCCGTTGAGATATTGCTCCACCTTGTTGTTGCGGCAGAGGTCGAACCAGCGTTCTCCCTCAAAGGCAAGTTCCAGACGGCGCTCATGGAGAACTGCCTCTATCATAGCTTCCTTGCTGCCAGTCTTGTCGGCTGTCAGTTCCTTCAGCTTGGCACGCTTGCGAATCTGGTTTACGAGTTTCGCACTCTCGGCAAGATTTCCCTTATAGGCTTCAGCCTCAGCCTTCATCAGTATAATATCTGCCAGGCGAACCCAATAAATATTATTGTATGAAGAGCGCAACTTATACATGAACGGATAGTTGGAAGCTGGATAATAGTTGCTCCAGGTACAGGCATAATATACAATAGCCTGATTCTTACGAACCTCATCACCCTCCTTGTCAAAGTCATTGATGATGTCTCGTGAAGGAGTAATCCACTTTGCCCAGGTAAAGTAGTAATCCCAGTTGTCCAACTGACGGCCGAACATCCAAGTTTCCCAGTTTCCGCTACCGGTTGTCCAGTGCACCTCCAGAATACCTTCTTTGGTATTGCGCTTCATGCAGTCTTTCGCAGTCTCATCATAGCCCCAAAGGGTTTCATAACTGTCTTCCAGCTCTACACCGGTAGTCTTCATCACCTTGTCGGCATAAGCAATTACCTTGTCATAATCCTGCACTTCCTTTTCGGCATAAACCTTGGCAAGCATAGCCTGAGCTACGGTCTTGGTCATCTTGGTGCGGTCTGAATTGTCATTATCCGGTGCATACTGCTCAGCATCCGTCAAGTCGGCAATAATCTGCTCATAACATTCCTTCGGTGTCTTGCGAGGAGGATAATAGGTAGGATATACCTCATTGATATTCTCGGATGTGATGGTCTTGGCGATGGTCGTGATGACAGGGAAAGAACCCCACAGACGAGCCATTCGGAACATCATCAAGGCACGGAAGATTTCGCCCTGTGCCTTATAGGAATGATATTCTGCTTCTGATATCTGACCATTCTCCTTCAATTGCTCTACACCGTTAATCAACACATTTGCTTGGGCAATGTCTTCCAGATAGCGGTTCCAGTCACGGCTCAATACCGAGTTGCTGGCATCGATAGAGTTGGTCTCATAAGGAACCACCTCTGCACCGGTAGTTCCGGCATAAGCATTGTCGCTATGCGAATCGCCTATCAGAAGATAGTCGAGATGGGTATGCTCCTGGCGGTTGCGGAACAACTCATAGAGCGATTTGAGCTGTGCATCTGCAGCTGCCTTGTCCTTCAATACAGCTGTTGAGGTCTCTGTCTGACCGCCCTGTGTTATTTCTGATGGCTCTGATAATGGCTCGTAGTCGAGAGAGCAACTTGCCAAAGAGAACATTGCGATGCCACCGAGCGCCAATGTCTTGATTGTATGATATGTTTTCATTGTTGTCGATGTTTAGAATTCTACTTTTACACCTAATACTACACTCTTATTGAGTGGATATGTACCCCAGTCGATACCCTGCACACTACCACTGTTGCCATACTGGTTAACCTCCGGATCCATACCGGAATAGTCGGTCAGGGTAAGCAGGTTGGTTGCTGATACGTATGGCTGCAGACGGGTCAGACCGAAGCGTGAAATCAGTTTGCGAGGCACATCGTAAGAGAGAGAAATATCCTTTACACGGAGATAACTGCCATCTTCTACAAAGTAAGTGGAGTTGCGGATATCCCACTTAGCCTTTGGCACATCGGTAATCTGACCAGGAACTCTCCAGCGAGCCAGCACCTTGGTGCTTTGGTTCTTACCATCATACATTCCTTCGGTTTCCATACGTGAAACGTTGTAAATGTCGTTGCCATAACTTCCCTGGATAAGAATACTGAGATTCAAACCCTTATAAGAGAAGGTGTTGGTCAGACCGAAGGTGAAGTCTGGGTTTGGATCACCGATATAGGTACGGTCACTGGCTGATACCAGACCATCACCGGTCACGTCCTTATACTTCATATCACCTGTCTCTGGGTCCACACCTTCTGCTACATATCCCCAGAAACTGCCCAATGGCTTACCTGGCGTATTGCGAACCACCTGTTCGTTGACGAAATCGGTAGTCTTGGCTTCATAATATACCTGAGTCAAAGCTAGGCTCTCCAACTTATTCTTGTTGAAAGAGATGTTGAAATCTGTATTCCACTTCAAGGCGCCTGTCAGATTCTGTGAAGAGATGGCAAACTCCCAGCCTTTGTTGATCATCGAACCGCCATTATAGGTCAGGCTGCTTGCTGCAGCACTACCTGCCGGCAAGGTGATGTTCATCAACATATCCTTGGTCTTCTTATAATAGTAATCGGCATAGAAGGTGAGGCGGTTGCCCAGTACGGTCAAGTCGAGACCTATGTTGGTCTGGGTTGTTGTTTCCCAAGTCAGTTCAGGATTGCTCAGGTTGCCCTGTGAGAAAGTAGGAGTAGAATTGGCATCATTGCCCTCGCCAAACCATTGCACACGATTGATGTTGTATCTTGCCAGATAACTGTAATCGCCCAATCCACTCTGGTTACCGGTCTGTCCCCAGCCTCCACGAATCTTCAAGTCGTCAATCCACTTGATATCTTTCATGAATTTCTCATTGCTTACGCGCCAGGCACCAGAGAATGATGGGAAGTAGCCCCAACGGTGATGAGGTGCCAACTTGGAAGAACCATCGGCACGCATGTTGGCGGTTACCATATAGGTATCATTCCAGTTGTACTGCAAACGGGCGAATGTTGAGAGAATTGCCCAATCAGAAGCCGAAGAACCGGTTCCTGTCCAGGAAATCTTGTTGGCTGCATTTAATGTATGGAAAAGATCGTTGGCATAGTTGCTACCATTGATATAGTTCTGGCTCCACTTGCTCTGTGTCCAGGAACTACCAGCCATCGCATCCAGACTATGCTTTCCGAAAGCCTTCTTGTAGTTCAATACGTTGTCCCATACGATAACGCTGCTGATGTCTCTGCCATCATAGCCTGTACCGAATTCCTGACGGCCTATGGTAGTAGATATCGGGTCAAGGAAGTTGGTGGTTGTTCCTTGTGTACGGTCGAACGAGAGAGATGTGTTATAAGTCAGTTCAGGCATAAAGGTGATAGTAACCTTTCCTGTTGCCAGCAATCGGTTGTAGGCAGACTTATTATTCTGAGTACGGGCGATATTCTCTGCTGGCGAGGTAATGTTCACTCCATAGAAGTTGTTGTAGAACTGGCTAGGATTCTCCGGATTCCATACTGGTGCATAGGTTGGCGTATTGACGATAGCTGTTACTACGCCACCTCGGTTAGAACCGGTACCCGAAATAATACCTGTACCCTTGTTTGTATAATCAGAATAAGTTACACTGGCATTGAGTCGCAACCACTTACGTATATCGTTCTCTACAGATGCACGGAAGTTGTAACGCTGATAGCTTGACTTCTTGATAACACCATTTTCACCTGTGTAGCCACCCGAGATAAAGTATCTCAGTTTGTCGGTACCATTAGTGATAGAGAGCTGGTAGTCCTGTACATTACCCGTACGGAACACCTCATCTTTCCAATCTGTCTGGTCTTTCAAGCCTTCAGGCAGCTTCACCAGACCAATCTCATCCATCAGTTCCTTATACTGAGCCGCATTGAGAGATTCCTGGTTATCACGTACGGTATTAAATGCATAATGTGCATTCAGAGATACCTTGGCAACACCAGCCTTACCCTGCTTTGTACCGATAATGATGACACCATTGGCTGCACGTGATCCATAGATTGCTGCAGAAGAGGCATCCTTCAACACCTGAATATTATCAATATCATCGGCTGCCAGGAAGTCGATATTAGTCATTGGCACACCATCTACTACATAGAGCGGATCATTGCTACCATTCAAAGAGGTGGTACCACGCACACGGATGGTTGGTGCAGCACCAGGCTGACCGTTGGCTTGCGAAATCTGCAAACCGGCTGCCTTTCCCTGCATACCTGCTGCGGCAGATACGATAGGACGGGTATCAAGATCTTTGGCTGACACACTGGATACGGCAGTAGTTACATCCTTACGCTTGACAGAGCCATAACCGATAGCCACCACTTCGTTGAGCATATTAGACTCCTCTTCGAGCATAATCTGTACGCCATTAGAAGCTTTCACTTCCTTATTCTTATAACCTATATAAGAAATTTTGAGTCTGGCACCTGGCTGTACTTCGATGGTGAAGTGACCATCCAGGTCAGTAGCAACACCATTTTTGGTACCATTCTCCAGAACCGAAGCTCCGATAACGGGTTCATTGGTATTGTCGATTACAGTACCCGTAATCTTCACCTTCTGTCCCCAAGCTGTCGCTGAGACCATTAGGACGAGTGCTGAGGCTGCTAGTCCTCGCAACATCGCATTACTTTTTGATTTTCTCATAATTTATACTTTAGTTATTCTCATTTATGTTTAAAATTGTTGTCTGATAGTCGGGAACCCATCCATGATGGTTTCCGGTTGCAAAAGTATATAAAATGTCTGATATTTGTTGGTTGATTAAATAATTAAGTGGTGAAAATGACCACCTGTTTTTACATCTGCATCTGATTATCAGGACTTTACTTTTTTCATAGTTCTAAAAATAAGTGGTAGATTTATAATGGTAAAAGGTGCAATTATAGAAGAAAAAAACTGTTTACTGATGATTCAGCCAGAAGATTTATGCAGACAATTCAACAAATGAGTTGTAATATAAGCAATCCCGATTTATCTCTTCACTCTTCACCTTCTCGCCCGTACCCCCTCTGTTTATCGGGGTTTCGGGAGGTGAAGAGTTTTCTTTATCTCTTCACCCCTCTTCACCCATATAGAAATACACTATACGCAATATGGGAAGAAAAAAAGCCCCCGGTGCCATACGCATCGGGAGCTTTTTTTATGCACCAAGCAGCAAAGGTGCTGCCTGGTGGGGGTACGATAGAGATTCCGTTTGTCTATATCTCACTTACCGCTTTTATTCGGGCTTTGTATCAAAGAAACCGATAAACTCATCAAAATCTCGAAGAATGTCAGTCAACTTAGGATTACTCTTTTGAACTATAATAGCTATGTAATTGTCAACTTCTTCATCTCTAAGAATAGAAACCTTGACACAAAACCGATCTCGTTTATCGAATTCGTTAAACCATCTGGTAAAAAGACGAGCTCGCATAGCCTGTCTGCTATCACCCGTTTCACATTGATATAAAAGAATGTCCGGATTCGTGAGAAAGAACTCTTCAATAATACTTTGTACAGTCTCTTTTACTTTAGAATCGTTAGGAGAATTCTTCTTGTTTTCATTGAGAATACCGAATTCATACGCTTTTTCATCCTCCCAGATATTATTATTTTCAACAAATTCTATTCGATACTGAACACCATAATCTGTCAAGAACTTATATGAGCCATTATCTATCCAGACCTTATAAGGAGAATGAAAATTGAGGCGCGTTAAGTTAAAGGCCTGCATAGCAGTTTGCAGCCTCCTTACGTGCTTTAGCAAAGTCTATTTGAGCCTTTGCCTCCATTTCTCTTTTACGTTTAACCATGTCTCGTAATACAGCAATTGCTTCTTCACGAGTTTTAATTTTTAAAGCCATATTTATCCATTTAAAAGTTCTACTTCTATTTGTCTGCAAAGATAAGCTTTTATTTTGAAAATGCAAAGAAAACAGGAGAAAAGTTTCGAAAAAATATGGTGGTAGTTCTTGAACCCACCTATCACAGTGACACATAGAAAACGGTGCTATACGCATCGGGGGCTTTTTTATTTTATTCCCCAGGCAGCACCTTTGCTGCCTGGGGGTACGATAGAGAATCTGGGGCTAGTCTGCCCAAATTCCCTTATTAGTTTCATTATCCCAGAAATCCTTCACATTTTCGTCGCTGTAATCCGCTTCTCCCGCCTTCTGGATAACAGAGCCGGCGAGGATGGCTGTGGTTTCCATTTCCATGACGCTAACCACTGGCTTGATATATCTTTTCTTTTTCATATCTATTTTTATTACTATTTTTTATTACTTGATGATAACCTTCATGGTCTTGCCGCCACGCTTCACAATGTTCACACCCTTCTGCAAATTCTGGAGGCGACGGCCCTGGAGGTCGTAGTATTCAGCCTTGCTATCTGCTGTAGTCTCCAACTGCTCAATGGCTGTGGTGCTGCCGCCGACGCTGATGCTGAACATTCTGGCACCTGCTGCAGAAGCAGAAGTGTTATCTACCATGTAAGCACGGAAAGGCTTGCTGCCCACAGACTCTGTTTTTGTTTCACCCAACAGCTTGGCTGGGTTCATCAACTTGTCGCCCTTCACGATATAGCAGTTGTTGTCAGTATCCTTGCTGAACATCTTTTGGGTATAGAGGCCCTGGAGCTTGTAGTTGGCGTCAGCAGTTTCAGCAGTCTGAACGTCTTTTGCAATCTCCTTGTCGGCTTCAGTGAATTTGAGCTCGGTGGCTCCATCCTTCATCTTGATAATAACAGGAGTACCAGCAGCGATGTTAGTCTCTATCTCTTCGAGCTCTACGGTTTCTGTACCCTCATCAGCCGAAAGAAGCTTGAAGGCACGGAAGTTCTGATTTGCGAGCGATACCTCGAATGGCAGGCAGAGCGTAGCCCAGGTAGTTCCTTTTACAGTGCGGCTATAAGATGCAGCCTTGGCTGCGAACGGCTCGTAAGCCACGAAATCCTTATCGTCGTCAAGTACGAGATTATCCGTAGCAAGAGTTTCTCCCGTTGCTCCTATCTTCTCATCGCCATAATACTGATTGCCATCAGACTGACTACCAGACATACGAACGTGATAAACACTACGCCGAGAATGAGGCAGATATAGAAACGCCCTCTCCTGATGAAATCACCCAAGCTGAAATGACACATCGGGTAATCATCAAGATAGGTCCTATATTCCCTCACCATGACATTAATCATGATGCCAACATAAATGAGGAGAAACAAAGCTACTATCAGGATAGCCTGTTCTTCTTTGGCTAATGAATCTATTATACTTTTCATGGTGCAAATATAGTGTTTTTCTTTGAAACAAGGTGTCGCATTCCCCCACATAGGTGTCGCATTCCTACAAAAAAGGTGTCGCATTCGTGGGGGAATGCGACACCTAATACATATTTTTTAACAGTTTTTTTCTCTCCAAGCCGTAGGAGAGCAGCCTTCTTTCTCTTTGAACATACGGTAGAGATGGGTACGGGAAGAGAAGCCGCACTCGGCAGAAATGATGTCATTACCGAAGTCGGGCTATCCAACATCATCTTCTTGGCAGCCTCAAAACGCACCTCGGCAAGCCAGATGCGGAAGGTGGAATTAAGGCATGAAGTGAAGTAGCGTGACAACTCGTTCTTGGAGATGTTCAGCGAGCGTGACAGGGTGAACATGTTTACTGTAGTGTCTTTATAGCCCAACTCTTCGCACCACTTGTCAAGCTTCTCCCTGATAAATGTCTGACGATCCTGAGAAAACAGTTGTAAGTGTTCTTTACCGTCCGTATACTCTGCATCCAGCCCATCGGAGCTTTCCAAAATAGCTACTGCCTTTTATCATTTCCCCTATTCAGATTTCGGGGAATTAAAGCCTTTGTCGTTCCTATTCGTTCAATATGGCTTTACCTTTTGAGGTAAGCAAATATTTCTGTTTTGGATGTTTGGGCTGTTCTGGGAATTTCATAGATACAAGCCCTTCGTCCAATGCAGGAGTAAGATAATTCCTCAAGAAATTTACCCTGTCCTTCAAATTCAAAATGGACATGATTTCCTTTACTGAATATTCATTATCATTCATTATTGAGACAAGCTCATGAACTTGTTGGGTACTTGTTGGGTACTTGTTGGGTACTTGTTGGGTACTTGTTGGGTTGCTGTGGGGTAGCTGTGGGGTAACGACCACACTGCTTCTATTATATTTAAATACGACCCATACAAAGTTACCATCCGTATTAATCTCTGGAGTAGGCAATCCAACTCGCTTACATTCGTCCACCATAGTACTGATGCCACGTCCCCAACTTTCCAAAATTTTACTTTTGTAGAGTACATTGGCAATAATTGGATTCTGCGGTTTGGAATCATGCTCCTCCATCAGACGCTCTATAGGCAAGTCGGCAGGGAAAGTCCCCGTATTTCTAATTTCTACTCGATTATCATAAATAGCAATGCTGACAGAACTGCCAGGGTGATGATAAGACCTATGGCAAAAAGAGTTGATACAGCATTCTCTCAAAGCTATGTAAGGAATGCTCAGTTCTTCCTCACGATAAAGACCATTTATCTTGCCAGACAATGAGAGGTGCTTGAAGAAGAATGCCATTGCTACATCAAGCAGTTCATATATGTTGCCTTCTGCACGTTGGTTGTCGATAAATTCATCCTTTGTAGTTCCCTTAAAGCGTGCCATACGAAGCAGGCATTGTGGATAATCATACAGTTCTTTCCCAAACAATACGGCAGCGGCATTGTTCAACCTTCCATCATTGAGCAAACGAAATTTCTTCAAGATGACAGGAATATCCTCACGTATTGTCGTTTCAGGGAGTCTTCCGTTTCTTATTCCCTCACGAACAGCACCGAGAATAGCATTCTCGTCTAAATCGGCTATTTTCAAGTCCGGATTAATCATCGCTTCCCAGCCATACTTGCCTCCTCGTTCCATCAGTAAGTGATTGTAACGTTCCTGTGGCATGACGGTAGTGGTGCTTTCTATTCGCAGATAAGCTCTTCCTTTGTATGTGAAAGGGCGCATAAAACATTGCTCCTCTACAAAAATGACTATGACATATTTTTCTGTGTCAGGAATAGTAACATAGGTGATTTCTAAATCCACAAAAGGCTCTATGCGATTGAGTGCTTCTGCAATAGAACGCTTTGTACTGTCAGATACCGTTTGTCCTATAATTCTTCCATCATCCCTTACTCCATAAAGAATTGTGCCACCCTCACCATTGAGAAATGCGCATAGGGTCTCCATCGAACGGTCTAATTGACCTGTCGATTCCTTAAACTCCAAGCTATTCCCCTCTTTCTTGGTTATTAGGGTTTCTATATCTTGATATGTCATATATGCAAATTTTGTTACCATTAGGAATACAAAGATACAGCTAAATTTCCGAAATTGTGTATTTCTGCAAAAATCTTAATGATTATTAAGCTATCTTCTCCATTGTTGCGCCTTGGGACAGCTACCAAGGCAAGTACGTTGGCAAGAATATCACCGACAATATCTATGATACTATCCACCATACAACCATATCATCCACCCAACGGTGTATTTTGAATAAAGGGTCTATACACCCTTTTATCGAGGTGTATAGACCCTTGGAACAACCGCAAAGTATGGGTTGATTGCCGTTAGGCGTTATAATGACTGTTAATCACCATAATACCAGCCGTCTTCCATTTCTGGTCTACCACTGTCACCTCTTCCTTGCTGCATAGTAGATGCTGCAAGGAGGGTGCAAGAGGTGATGTTTACCACCTGTATCTCTGGCTTTTTATATTCTTTCTTTTTCATATCCTTTTGATTTTAAAATTCTTTACTTAACCATGATTTTATAAGTCTTGCTGCCACGCTTCACGATGTTCAGACCCTTCTGCAGACCATTGGTACGACGACCATTCGCATCATAGTATTCTGCATTGGCATCGTTGCTGATAGCGTTGAGGTTGTCAATGGCAGTAGTGCCATCACCCTTTCCGATGCTCAGCATGGCTGCTCTTGCCTGAGAAGCTGTGGCTGGATGGATGTATGCACGCATCGGTTTGATACCCACGCCCTTGCCCTTGCCATCTTTTTTCAACTCAGAGACAAGCCAGAACTTATCCTTGCCGATGATGTAGTCGGTGTCTGCAAGACCCTGATTGTCTTTGCCGCCAATCTTGGTGAATGAACCTACGAGGTTGACATCTGTGTTTGTTCCAGCTACTGTTGGGGCAGTTGCAATTTCTGCATTGCTTGCAGAAAGACTAAGTGATGTCTTACCCTCATTCATCTTGAAGAGCACCGGAGTGCCGGCAGGAATTTCTGCTCCTTCGCAACTCTCAAGGGTGATGCATTCATTATCATTGTCAATACCTGTGAGACGATAGAACTTACATTCTGTTTCCTGGCTCTGGACAATGGCGAAAGGCAAGCAGAGCGTTGCCCAGATAGTGCCAGCCTTCATTGTGCGGCTATAAGATGCAGCCTTGGCTGCGAATGGTTCGTAAGCCACGAAATCCTTATCGTCGTCAAGAACGAGATTATCCGTAGTAAGAGTTTCTCCCGTTGCTCCTATCTTCTCATCACCATTCTTGCCTACCAGCTTGGTAAAGTAGCCAGTCTTGTAGTTGGCACAATGAACTCTCGTTTTCATTTCATCGTAAACATTGGCTCCCTTGAGGTTTTCGTCACCATCGAACATTAAATAATTCAAATTTTCTACCTTGGTTGTTACAAACTTATCGCTGGCGTAGATGGTTGCGAGAGCATTGCAGTCAGAGAACATAGCGAGCATATTTGTAACATTCTCTGTATTGAAATTATAGAGATTGAGCGAAGAGAGTTTTGTACAAGAAGAGAACATTAAAGACATATCCGTTACTTTCGCAGTGTTGAAGTTGGTGACATCAAGCGAAGTGAGAGCTTCGCATTGATAGAACATACCTTCCATAGTCGTCACCATCTCAGTGTTAAGATTTTCCATGCCTTCTATACGGGTCAGATTAAGGCATTCTCCGAACCACCAATAACAGCTCTTTGGTCTTGCATTGGCAAACGAAGCATCGAAGACTACCTTCTTGATTTTATCAACTAGAGAAGACCATGCAGGCTTAGCTCTACCCTCAAATAAGACATAATAAGTTACGGGCTTGAACCCCTTGTAGCTGAATGTAAGAGTCTCTGTGGCATTGTCAAACATAGCATACTCAAATCCAGGATCAAAGTAACCAGGCTGACTGCAGTTGGCATAGTTGTGGTCGATTTTGCTATCGTTGTAGCCTCTGAGGTTTGTGCAATCATTGAACATATTATCACCATTAGTAATCTGGTTCGTAACAAACTTATCGCTGACGAAGATGCTTTTGAGAAGGCGGCAGTGCTCGAACATGGAGCTCATATCCGTCACATTCGCTGTGTTGAAGCTAGTGAGGTCGAGTGAGGTGATATCGCTGTACTTGAACATGGAGCTCATATCCGTCACATTCGCTGTATTGAAGCTAGTGAGGTCGAGCGAGGATCTGATAGAGCAGGACTGGAACATGCTGCTCATATTTGTTACATTCGCAGTGTTGAAGTTGGTGACATCAAGCGAAGTGAGAGGATTGCATTCATAGAACATACCTTCCATAGTTGTCACCATCTCGGTGTTAAGATTTTCCATGCCTTCTATATGGGTTAGATTATGGCATTCTCTGAACCACGAATAACAGCTCGTTGGTCTTGCATTGGCAAACGAAGCATCGAAGATCACCTTCTTGATTTTATCGTTTCGAGAATACCAATCAGGCTTATTATTCCCCACATTTAAGTCATAAGCTCCTTCTGGCTTGGAAGTGTCGTATCTGAAAGTAAGCGTTCCTGTGCTATTGTTAAACTCGGCATAAGCCTTATAAGTGGTATTGTCGTAATTTGTCTGCGCAACCATGCCGGCTGGCAGAAGCAACAACATGAGCAACATCAATGGGAACAGAGCGAATCTACGGATTATCGCCCCCCCATTGTACATACGGCCGCGGTGCGACCCATTGGATTGATTGGTAAATCTTTTCATAAATTAATATTATATTTGTTATTATATTTTATCAAGAAATTACTGAATACTGATTGCCATCAGACTGACTACCAGACCCACGAACGTGATGAACACTACGCCTAGGATGAGGCAGATATAGAAACGCCCTCTCCTGATGAAATCACCCAGGCTGAAATGATACATCGGGTGATCATCAAGATAGGTCCTGTATTCCCTCACCATGACATTAATCATGATGACTACATAAATAAGGAGGAACAGAGCTACTATCAGGATAGCCTGTTCGTCTTTGGCTAATGATTCTATTATACTTTTCATGGTGCAAATATAGTGTTTTTTTTTGAAACAAGGTGTCCAGTTGCCCCCACTAGGTGTCCAGTTGCTACAAAATAGGTGTCCATTTGGTGGGCAAATGGACACCTATTATACATTCTTTAACAGTTTTTCTCTCTCCAAGCCGTAGGAGAACAGCCTTCTTTCTCTTTGAACATACGGTAGAGATTGGAGCGGGAAGAGAAGCCGCACTCGGCAGAAATCATATCATTGCTATAGTTTGGCTTCTCCAAAATCATCTTTTTGGCTGCCTCAAAACGTACCTCGGCAAGCCAGAAACGGAAGGTGGTATTGAGACAGGATGAGAGGTAGCGCGACAACTCGTATCTGCTGATATCCAACGAACGTGACAGGGTAATCATATTCAGCGACGTATCCCTATAACCCTTGGCGGCACACCATTCATCCAACTTCTCACGGACGATCTTCTGCCGTCTTTCTGAACGCAGTGATTGTAAAGTTTCTTTCTTATCATCAAGTTCTTCATCCTGCAGTTCTAAACAGGCATTGTCTTCCACACTTTCCATGGCAGCTCCCTCTTCTTCCTCCTTATCCAAGAGTTCTTCGGTAGGCATGTAATTATAGCCCAAAGCCATGAAACTGAGCGTGAAGAAAAAGACAGCAAGCAGTCCTAAAGGACCGATAACATATAGAGATTTGGTGGAAAGAACTGCAAAAGGCAGGGCTACTGCAGGGAAAAAGACCATGAATACACTGGCTCGCGCATATCTCACGTAAGGCAGGATATCATAACCAGCCATCACCTCCAGCATTCTTCTGCGCTTTCTGATTTCCACTATTATCATATAGATGCAATAGGCTACGTTGATGCCGAACAGGACTATCATCACATAAATCCAGCTGCCGATATGGAAGTTTCCGCTCAGGATAAAGCCGATGCAGAAGGCAGCCAATATGGCGGCATAAATGCTGGCGCAAACGATGTTCATCTTCCGGCGGTTGGCATGCGTTGCCTCGATATTGTAAATGCCAATAGAGATGAGCGAGAAGCAAGGGGGATAGACCAGAATGTTGAAAACGGCTCCCACTGCAGCGTCTTGAGCCCGGAAGCCCAGAAGCATCTGCATGAGAAATTGTATGGCCAATCCTACCATGGCTCCGACAATCAGCCATCGTGAAACTTCATATCGCCGGTTCATCCACTTCATGTGCAGTCGGGTAATACCCAAGATGAGGATATTGACGAGCATAAATAGGAAACAGGCGAACTGCAGTAAATATAATGTATCCATTTCGTTCTTATTTTTGTATCTGGCATCTGCCAAGATTATCGTTAACACGTTAATACGCATGCAAAAGTACAAATTTTATTTTGAAATGGAGGGGAGAAATGGGGAAAAAGTGAATAATAGGACGAAAAAAAATGGTTTTATTGATCGGAAACAGGGGACAGGCGAAACGGAAACAGGGGACTAGTGAAACAAGAACAGCAGACTAGCGATAGGAAGAACAGTGGGCTGTCTGAGCCAAACAGCGAACGAAAACCGGTTTGACAGGTTTTTAAATAACCGAAATATCACACCGGTTACGACTGATATCAGAAAAGAAGAAGAAAAATTGATTTTACTCTTCACTCTTCACCCAATCGCTGGGAATGCCTTTATATAAAGGGGATTCGAGAGGTGAAGAGTGGGTGAAGAGAGGTGAAGAGTTACAAAAAACTCTTCACCCTCCGCAACACCTTTATATAAAGGGGATTCGAGCTATCGGGTGAAGAGTGAAGAGTTTTGGGCTATTCCATTGCCTCATATCCTTTATTCTGAACCAACTTACCATTGAAGGCAAGGCTTCGCTGAGGTATCGGGAAGACGATGGAACAAGACGTAAGAGCGGACTGAACAGAACGGCGAAGATGCGAGGACTTGAGGAACTTGCCGAAACGGATAAGGTCCTGACGGTGACACGTCTCGCCCGCCAGCACAACCTGACGGTCTTCCAGAATATTGGCAAGCGAAGACCTGCGCGCAGGCAAACCGGCATGCGCACGAACCATATTATACTCTGCCCTGCCATCCCCATCGTTGCGCTCCATCGCCTCAGCCTTCATCAGCAACACATCAGCATAACGGAAACGGAAAAGAGGTCTGGCTGGTCGGGAATGCTGAACAGAATCAGCCTCATCCATCACCAGCGCATCATCCGGCATCTGATAACGCGCAGAACTGTTGAAGATTTCATCCTCCTCTAAACTGCAGCCCTCATCAGCCAGTCTGTTACAATAGAAGATGCAGGTTTCCCATGCATTCAATATCTTGCTGCGGTTCTCACTCGCCTTGCCGCCCGTAATGAGCGAGGCGCCATCAGCAGTACGCACCATAAATTCCAGGTCCCTACCCTTCGGACGCTTTCTGTAGCCCTGCGTCCAATCATTATACATATAGATTTCAGCATTCAGCGCCAGTTTAGCCAACAGGAAGTTGACCACAGGCTGCGTGATGCGCCCATAATGAGAGCCCTCCTCCAAACTGGACGTCTGAGGAAGATAAGGCAACACCTGCTGCAATTCGCTGAAGATAAAATGGAAGACTTCGCTCCGTTCGCTCTGCGCCGACAGCTTTTCATCGGTTACCGAAGAGCCCGAAGCCGGTTCATAGATGAGCGATTCTGCCGAAGACAGGAGTACCGGAATCCTGCCATACAAATCCATTGCCTCATAATACATCATGGCTCTGATGGCACGCACCTCAGCCTTGAACTGCGCCTTCTGGTTATCGGTAAGCCTGACTGACTGGAAATCTATCATATCCAGCGACTTGTTGCACATGCCGATAGCCCGATAAAGATATTGCCAGGAAGAATAAAGCTGTTCATCATCAGCAGAAAGAGAAAGCAGACTGTCCAGACGCTGAATGTCGCAGATGCCTTCACCATCTATCGCTCCACCCATAAAATCATATAAAGGAGCTATGGTCGTATCGAATATTTCAGACGCAGAACCATTGCTGCCACCCCCATCGAGCTGATCCTTAGGATGCTCATTCAAGCACGATGAGAATGCCAACAGGGTCAGGAAAGAGATGACCCACGTAAGCAAATGTGAAATATACCGTCTCATAACCATATCACATGAAGTTTAGGTTTTAAACTGTCAAGACTGCGAATAACAGCAATCCGACTGCAAATATAAGAAAAAAGAATGATAAAAGGATACAAATATAGTAAAAATCTACGTAAATTTTGCGGTTATCAAATTTATTTGTACCTTTGCACCCGGTTAGCAGAGAGCTAACTAAGGGGTGCTGCCGCCGAAAAAGAGAAAAAAGCGGATGCTGAGAATATACCCATCGACCTGAACCAGGTAATGCTGGCGTAGGAAAATAAGGCACATTTCCCCCTTATATGATGTTTTTAATTTAAATAAATGAAAAGATTCAACGGGATCGCACTCAGTGTAGCGTTTTGCTCTTTGGCAAGCCAGGCTGCACTGGCACAGACAAAAATCGACACCTTGAAGGTGCAGCATTTGAATGAAGTGATTGTAAAAGGCGTACGTGCCGCAAAGGAAGCTCCATACGCCGTGGCTAACATCAGGAAATCAGAACTCAAACAATTCTCTTGCTCAGGTCAGGAATTGCCATTTCTCCTTTCTCGTACACCGGGCATCCTCGCCTGGAGTGAGAACGGTATCGGCACCGGTACTACCTATATGCGCATTCGTGGCGCTGCCGGAAGCCGCATCAATGTAACACTCGACGGAGTGGCTCTCAACTCACCGGAAGACCAGACCGTTTTCTGGGCTAACATGAACAGTTATTCTTCGCTCCTAGGCAGCATCCAGGTACAGCGCGGCGTAGGCTCTTCTACCAATGGCGACGGTGCCTTCGGTGGAAGCATCTCTATGGCTACAGCTGCTCCTTCGCTCACCCCTACTGCAGAAGTTACCGGTTCATTCGGTTCTTACAATACCTATCATACAGGCGCCAGCTTCTCTACAGGTCTGCTCGGCAAGCATCTGATTTTTGACGGTGCTTATCACGAGACAGCTACCGACGGTTATGTAGACGGCACAGCAGGCCGCTCAGGTTCTTACTATGGCGGACTGACCTGGCTGGGCGATAACTTCAAGATAAGCTACAAGAACATCGGCAACTTCGAGAAGACCGGTCAGGCTTGGAGCGGTGTGCTGGGCGGAGATTACAACTCTAACTTCACCCTCCTTCAGGATGGCATCCGCACTTATAAAGATATGTATAAGGCTGGTCTGGATAAGTTTAACGTGCTGACAGGCGATATGGTTCGCAACGACAAGGGCGATTATACCATCACTCCTTATACCCTGCGCGACGGAAGCAAATGGGACAAGACTACTGATAACTTCTATCAGAACCACAACATCCTTTCGGCTACCTGGACACCAAACAGCCACTGGAGCCACAGCCTCTCACTGCATTATACCTATGGCTACGGCTACTACAAGGAGTTTAAGAACAACGCCAAGTTTGCCAAGTTCGGACTCGTTTACAAGGATGCAGAGGGCAACAAGGTCAAGAAGTCTGACTTCATCCGCAAGAAGGGACTCACCCAGCATACCTACGGCATGGTATACAATACCAACTACAAGGATGAGCACTGGGATGTTATCGGCGGATTGAACCTGCAGCAGTTCCGCGGCAACCACTGGGGATACCTTACTTATATCGCCAACCAGGATGCCGAGAAGAAGTTCTTCGGCAGCAACGGTCAGTATAAGTACTATGATTCTGATGCCCACAAGTATGACTACAGCGCCTTCGTCAAGGCAAGCTATCGCTTTGCAGACTACTGGAATGCCTTCGCTGACCTGCAGTATCGCCGTGTAGAATACAAGACCGACGGTATCAACGACAAGTTTATCGCCCTGAAAGATGGCAGCTACAAGAACCAGGAGCTGAACATCAACGAGAAGTACAACTTCTTCAACCCTAAGGCAGGTATCAGCTTCAACAAGGATGGCCACAAGGCATACGCATCTGTAGCCTACAGCAACCGCGAGCCAGAGCGCAACAACTTTACCGACAACTTCAACTATCCATTCCCTAAAGAGGAGAAGCTGCTCGATGTAGAGTTCGGCTATCAGTATCAGGGCGACAACTGGCATGCAGGCGCCAACTTCTACTATATGGATTATGACAACCAGCTGGCTCAGACCGGACAGCTGAGTGACATCGGCGAGGCGCTGACCACCAACATCAAGGATTCTTACCGTATGGGCGTAGAGCTGACAGCCGGCTGGGCACCATTGTCATGGTTGTCTGTAGAAGGAAATGCCGCTTTGAGCAAGAACAAGATCAAGGACTTTGATGAGTATGTAAGCAACTGGGAAGACGATAAGAAGCCAGGCGTAGTACATTACGACAACTCAACCCTGTCTTATTCTCCATCAGCTATCCTGAACGGATTCATCGACATCCACTATGCCGGTTTCTCAGCTACCTGGCACACCAACTTTGTAAGTCGCCAGTATATTACCAACACAGAAGACCGCGACTTCTCGCTGCCATGCTATTCACAGAGTAACCTGAGCCTGAACTATAGCGCTAAGCTAACCAAGGCACTCGGCATCAAGGAGGTAAGCTTCGGTGTGGATATCAACAATATCTTCAACCGCCACTATGCAGCCAGCGCATTCACCTGGGGCAATGCTATCGGTTACGGATATACATTGGACAAACGATTCAAGCAGATAGCCTACATCCCGATGGCAGATACCACCTGGATGACGCATCTTACATTGAAGTTCTAATCAGAAATCATCATGATGGATTATATTGCATCACATGGTTTAGACATCTTTACCACGGTACTCGGACTGGTTTATATCCTGTTGGAGTACCGTGCCAGTATCTGGCTCTGGCTGGTAGGCATCATCATGCCCGCCCTGGACGTATGGCTCTATTGGAGTCATGGTCTTTACGGCGATGCGGGTATGGCGGTCTACTATACGATAGCCGGTATATATGGTTATGCCGTATGGAAATATGGCAAGAAGCACAACCAGAAGGAGAAAGAAGAACTACCGATTACCTATATGAAGAAGTCGCTCTATCTCCCTACTCTTCTGTTCTTCCTGGCAGCCTGGGGCATCACCTATTATATACTGATAACTTTCACTAACTCTACAGTTCCTCTGCAAGACAGTTTCACCAATGCCCTGAGCTTTGTGGGTCTCTGGGCGCTGGCACGCAAATATATCGAGCAGTGGTTCTTCTGGATTATCGTAGATGCCGTTTGCTTCTATCTCTATATCATCAAAGGCATCCCATTCAAGGCAGGACTTTACGGTCTCTACGTCATCATCGCCGTAGCCGGATACTTTAAATGGAAGAAGATGATGATGAAAAAGAGTTGATAGTTAATAGTTCAGATATTATAGACGGAAAAAGGAAGCCAAGGCAAATACAAACTTGCCAGGCTTCCTTTTATTTCATTTATATAAACAAGAACCACTATACCAAGGTTCCGCGTTTAAACTTATCCAATCAGCGAAAAGCACATCCTTTATGCCCTTTTCACCTTTAATCCGTTTTCGATACTAACCAGTTCGTCGCTGAAACCGGAATCAACCTTCAGCCTTTCTTCCACTTTTGTACAACTGTGGATAACTGTGCTATGATCGCGATTACCAACGAGTTTGCCGATTCTCGAAGCAGGCATTTTGGTATATTTCTGTGCCAGATACATCGTTACCTGTCTTGCCACTACATAATCACGCTTACGGCTCTTGCTGTTCACGGCAGTAACCGTTACATTATAATGATGGCAAACCGTTTCAACGATATCATCGATGGTGAGCGGCTTATCATCCAGCTTCACCGCACGTTTGATGACGCGCTCCGCCAGACGGATATCAATGCTGCTGTTATAAACGATGCTGTAAGCCAGAAGACCGTTGATGGCTCCCTGCAAATCGCGCACACTTCCGTTACAGGTCTGGGCGATGAAAGAGATGACATCTACCGGAATCTTCAAACCGTCACGACGAATCTTATTGCTCAGGATATCCACACACAACTGGATATTCGGCTTCTCCAACTCGCAGACCAGACCGCAAGAGAAACGGGTGAGCAGACGGTCTGGCATATCCTTCAACTCTACCGGAGGGCGGTCGCTCGCCAGGATGATACGCTTTCCGTTGCGGAAAAGGTGGTTGAAGATATGGAAGAAGGTATTCAGCGTCTTCGCCTTACCAGCCCACTCCTGGATATCATCCACAATCAGCATATCGATAGACTGATAGAAGTTGATGAAATCATTGCTCGCATTATGGAGCACGGCATCAGTATACTGGGTCTGGAAAAGACGGGCACTCACATAGAGTACACGCTTCTGAGGATACATCTGCTTCGCTTTCAGACCGATGGCATTCACCAGATGCGTCTTACCACTTCCCGAAGGTCCGTAAATGAACATTGGGTTAAACTGGGTGGTGTTGGGATGCTCGGCAATAGACAATCCTACGGAACGAGGCAGCTTGTTGCTGTCACCCTCCATATAATTATTGAAAGTAAGCTTCGGATCTAACTGTGTATCAATGTCTTCCTGCTGCTGTGGAGCGACAGGCTGGGCAGCCGGCTGCTGGGCACGCTCACGAGCCTGCTTTGCCAGATCAGCATCGTCAGGATCCGCCTCGATATCCTGAGAAAGCTTATGCTCCTTATCGGTAACAACACGATAAGTGAGACGGATTCCTTCACCAAAATTACGATGCAGCACCTTACTTAACAAGTCAACGAAGTTCTGTTCCAAGTACTCGTATACGAACGGACTCGGAACCTGCACCAACAAAGTCTTTGTCGACGGCTTGTACGATTCAAAGACGATTGGCTTGAACCATGTGTTATATTGCTGCTCTGTTACACTGTCCTTTATGAGCAAAAGACTGTTGTCCCAGAGGGCTTTTGGACTTGCTAACATTGATTACTATATTATTAATACTTTAATTCACAAATGATGGGACGCACCGAAAGATGCGAAATCACGTGCAAAGTTACAAAAAAAATAGGAGAAATGCAAATCCCCTTATTTAAAACATTTTAATAGATAGTCTTTAATTCACTGAATATCAACCGCTTAATAAAACAGCCGATATAGCAGACTGAATTTCAGTGAAACAATAATGTAACGTCCCCGAAACGGCTAACAAACAAACAGTTTGCGAGTCATTTCGGGGCGTGAAACATACTAAATCTTATTTAGACTAAATTTATTTAGCTTAGACTCTTTTTACTTGTCTTTTCTACCGAAAACAGAGAAATGGACGTAGCGCTTTGGATGTGCCTTCAAGTCGATAACCAGAGAGTCGGCATGACTCATAGTAGACGTCAGATTGTCGTACAGTTTGGTATCGTTCATCAGCAATCCGAGGCTACCCTGGTTGCTGTTCAGCTTCTCAGTAAACTGATGAGCACTCTCCAAAGTCTGGTTCACCTTGTTCAAAGTGCCCTGCACATCGAGACTGGCGAGATTAGCTGTCAGTCGGTTGGTGTTATCCAGCACGCCGTTTGCCTTTCTTACCATACCCGGAACCTGCTTGTTGAGACCCGCCATCAGGGTATTCAACTCACGTGTAGAAACGGTGAGGTTGCTGGTGATGGTTTCCACATTATGCAGCGAAGCAGCCAGAGCCGGATCAGCCAGAAGTGCATTCACGCTGGTCAGGATAGAATCCAACTTAGGCAACATCTTTTCCACAACCGGAATCAGGTTGGCAGCCTTATCCATCATGCCTCCGTTTACGGCACCCGGAATGACGCCACCCGGTTCTACTCTTTCACGCGGATTGTTCGCCAGGAGCAGATTCACCTGCAGGTTACCCATCAGGTCTTTTACAATCTCGGCTTTACTGCCCTGCGGGATTCTCAAATCCTTGTTAATATCCACCTTTA
>ERZ1026886.358-NODE-358-length-24854-cov-29.345337_pt1 | contig 24854 bp, 27 predicted proteins | sample MGYA00380173_ERZ1026886 | MGnify/ENA primary metagenome ERZ1026886 (study PRJEB33269, sample SAMEA4719809) | human gut metagenome | biome: human-associated habitat; feature: organic feature; material: feces | place: Cameroon | collected 2013-10 ... | reverse complement strand
GCTGATGATGAGGAAGGGCACCAGATAGTTATGCCCTTCGTATCTGAAGATGGATAGCTTCGTCATGATTCTCTGCAAATTTGTGACTGTCCTTTGTGAATGAGGAGTTTCCTCTAAGTTATTTATTCTTTCTTTTCTTTTTTCCATTAGTAATAGTTTGTGTTGTAAATATGTGATTTCAAATACTACACTCCACTACACTGCTTTTTTGATTTATACGAGGTATAAATACGAATCCGTTTACGCTTCATTAGAAGAACAGAAAGAAATCGAACTGAGTCTCATTTGAATCCGAAGTGAATCTCACGTAAACCTTAATAGAGCCCCACGTAAACTTTATCTGAGCCCCAAACCAATTCGAAATGAAGCTTATTTCAAAATCAAATGAAGCTTACTCCGAATGCAAGTGAAGCCAGTTTCAATCGCAAAAAAGCCTTTTTGCTTTACAGCATAAGCAAAATCGTGAGGGATAAAGCCAAAATCGTGATTGATGCGTGAGGGATAAATCCCCTTTTTCAGCCATCAGTCACGCATGCGAATTCTTTAGCAATCAGCATCTTATCAAATTTATATCTGAAAATCGTGATGGGTGATAGATGAGATGCAAAAAAAATCTGCGTCATCTGCAACATCTGCGAAATCCCAGCCCGCATAGGGCAAAAATCTGTGGAATTCCGTGAAATCTGTGGGACAAACAAACAGCAAAGAAGAAAATCTGCGTCATCTGCGAAATTTGCGTGACCAAGCTCCAGCCCAAATAGGGCTTCAAGAAAAGAAGATTCCGAAAGATTATCTCCTGTGTTTAAGCCTCCAAAAGAAGTGCCATGTTCTGAAGATTGGCTCGCATAGAGCCTCAGCAGGAAAATATCTCACGAAGTGCATATTTCTCCAAATCTTTAGGAAATACTTCTTTGCCATTCCCTGCTGTGTGAAATGCCCATACTTGGTGAAGTGCTTTCCGAAGTTGCCGCCATTCAGTATCTCTGCCAGCAACAACTTTCCTCGCTTTTCATCCATCGGAGCTATCATCTTCTCCTCAGACAATCCCAAAGCCTCATGCAGCACATACATCACCGCCCCTGCAAACCTCCACAATCCAAGATGCTTCAATTCTCTCTGCACCACAACTAAAGCAGTAGAGGCAGAAAAAGTAACAACAGTAGTAGAACCAGCAGAATTATCTCCCTCTATAGCAAGGCGGTCCCATCCCGCACAATCTGGCGAGACCTTTGATGGTCCGCCATCCTTAGAGCGTAGCGGTTCCGAGCACCGAGAAGGTGCGGTTACATCCCCGCTTCCTGAGGAAGAGGGGCTTGGGGAGAAAGTGGAGCCCTCTTTGGAAAGAGGGACGGGGTGATTCGAAAAATTGACGGGGTGATTCGAAAGATCATTATTCAAAAATACATTTTTAGAGAAATTATTGACTACAAGAAAATAGTCAATGATTTGCCTCATTCCAATCCCTTCATCAAAGAAATGGTGATACAGATGCGTCAGCTGATAAATCACATTAAATGCCGTCGTTGGTATAGCAATATCCCCTGCCCCATCGGGCAGCCCCACAATATGCGAGCATTGCAGATTCGCATTCCTTTGAAACCATTTCTGCAATCTAGCATGATAGATAGGATTATTCATCGAACAAGGAAAAAAATGCAACTCCACAGGCACACCATCCACAGCATCGCAATCCATCTTCTCTAAACATAGAATAAAGCTTGCTCGCCACAGCATTCACCTTCATGTTCTGCCTGCGAATCTGTTGCGCTTTACCCATCCAAGTCATCAGCAGTTCCCTCCCTATCGGATTCCGCTTCAACTCCTCAGGATACTCCTCCCCAATCTCTCAATACCCTCAAAGCAAAGCCCCAGCAACGCCTGCTTAGAAGCAAAAGAATACAGCTCATGCCAGTTCATACCAGCAATCACCCTACTCATATTCTCCTTATATCCGAGGCAATACTTCAGGAATGCGAAAAAAGCAGTTATATCATTCATTCAACTATTAATCTTTATTAAATTATTAATACTATTGCACCAATTTACGTCATAATGATGTATATTTGCAATCAGAATGATTATTAATTAAACATTATAGGCTTATGGCACAGACAGCAATGACAGTCCGTATGGACAACCAGCAGAAAGCACAGTTTGATAAACTCTGCGAACAGTTCGGTATGAGTGCGAATACCGCCATCAACATCTTTGTTAAGGCAGTAATTCGCAGTAAGAGCATTCCATTCTCCATTCAGGCAAAGAATGAAGAAGATGAAGTGACTGCAAAAGCAAAAGCTGCGTTCCAATACATGTGTGACACAGCAAGAGAGAATAACATTGATATGTCACTTGATGAAATCAATGAAGAAATCAGAGAAGTCAGACGATTAAGAAAAGAGCGCAATGGTATATGCAGTCATTGATACGAACATTATCGTGTCCTCGTTTATAACCAAGAACCCTTCTTCAGCAACAAGAAGGGTCATTAACAGTATGCTCAGTGGTAAAATTAAACCATTGTATAATGACGAGATCTTGGCAGAATACTATGATGTTCTAAGCAGATCCAAGTTTCATTTGAATGAGGTAAGAATCAATGAACTATTATACTTTATAAAGCAAAACGGCATTGATTCTTCCCGTTTTCCCTATGATGGCGAAATGCCAGATGAGGATGACCGAGTCTTCTACGAAGTCTGCCTGAGCAAGGAAGATTCCTTCTTAGTAACAGGTAATCTCAAACACTTCCCAAAAGAACCGCAAGTGATTACAGCTGCAGAAATGATGGAAATCTTAGACAACGAACTATAAGATGTCATTACAGCAGGTGTCTCCAGCTCTCGTAGTAGGCGACACCTTTCATAGACTCAAGAACCTTCTTAAGTCCAACCATAACACTTTTGTCCTCCACTTGTATTGTTAATGTTGGCATAATCTCTATTTTAAACGTTTAACTTTTGACGCAAAAAAACGCTTTTTTCTCGAAACCACCAAGAAAATCACAAGAAATCTGCAAGTTATCAGCAAATAACCACGAAATCAACCGTAAACTATAAACTATTAACTGTAAACTGCTATCCCCAGGCGGTCCCAGCCCGCATAACATGGCGAGACCTTTGATTGATCCGCTAACCTTATAGCGTAGCGGTTCTGAGCACCGGAGGGCGGTTACATCCTCTCGTCCCTGAGGGAAGAGAGGCTTGGTGAGAAAGGTGGAGCCTTCTTTAATGGTAAAGAAGGACGGGATGATTTTAGAAAAAAGATTAGATGATTTTAGAAATCAAAATCCACTTTTAGTATTCGATAGGACTATCAAAGTCCTTCAATACCTCATGTTTTGTATCCTTTTCCGAAAGATTAGCGTGTTCCGTAGGAATGCGCCAATCAATCCCGAGTGATTCATCCAATATCGAGATACCACCATCAGCCTCAGGGTGATAGAAGTTATCACACTTATACTGAAATACAGCAGTTTCAGACAACACAGCAAAGCCATGCGCAAAACCCTTAGGAATAAAGAACTGGCGATGATTATCCTCCGTCAGTTCCACTGCCACATGCTTTCCATAAGTAGGGGAGCCTTTGCGAATATCTACTGCTACATCGAGCACTCTACCCTTCACGCATCTCACCAGCTTGCTCTGGGTAAACGGAGGTCTCTGGAAATGCAAACCACGCATCACACCATAAGAACTCATGCTCTCGTTGTCCTGGCAGAACTCCACCTTGTAGCCCACCAATGGCTCAACCTTCTCTTTAAACTCACGCTCACTGAAGCTCTCGAAGAAATAGCCTCTAGCATCTCTAAACAGGCGAGGCTCAATGATGAGCACGCCATCTATATCTGTCTTTATTACTTCCATTTTATCAATTATAGTTAGTTTGCATATAGTCAAAACGGGCTACCAAGATCCATCCCTCAAAAGTATCTCAAAATTTCAAAGGAGAATGAATTGTTTACCCATAAACTTTTAAATTCTATATAGAGCAAGCTTTCTCCACGCAAAGTGATATATTCTAGCCAAAGGCTCGCATATCACTTCTCCAGGATAACTGGTCAGGAATCTCAGATTCCTTTTAAAACGGCGTGATGCTTTCTGTAACTGATAGGATAGCTTGCCCTTCTTTACCTCCAAAGTCCTCATTCTTGCATCCCAATGTCCGAAGTTTCCAGCCAGCATCATTTCATCCAACAGGAACGAACCATGATGCTCAGATGGCGCACATAATAGTTCTGAACTATCCATATCAAAAATCTTCTGGAGGACATACATCAAGGCTGATGCAAATCTCCCCATACCACATGCCTTCACGTGCCTCTGCAATGCAGAACCATCCATCATATCATTTCTAACAAGACTCTCTTTCCGATAAGCTTTCAACAGCATATAGAAATCAAGCACTTGCCGCATTCCTACACCTTCATCCAACAGATGCCTATAAATGTGGTTCATCTGGAAGAGCAAATCATAATCCACTCTCAACTTTGTCAGTTCACCGCATTCATCGATATTGACCTTCTCAAATTGAGCCGATTGAAATAACTGCTGAAAATATCTATCACTCAAAGGATGATTCAAGAACGAAGGACGGAAATGAATCTCAACAGGTACTCCATTAACAGGCTTCACCTCAGCATGTAAATGGCATAAAGATAATAGGATTTTCTTTCTTTGACAATAATCAATGATAGACTTTACTGGATGCAGCGTCTTTTCCTTTGGCCAAATCCAGGCATCTACATCACCACAGATTCTTTTCTGTCCTAAAGAATGCTCCGAGTTCAAGCCATCATAATATACATGATTGGCTTGTCCTTTCAGTATACAAGTTTCAAAGCCATCTTTGCAAAGTGCTTCGGTTAAACGAAGACATACATCAGTAGTCTGTCGGTTCCGACGCTTGATACTTTCCACCATCATCGCCCATTGCAAGACCACATTTCTTGGAGGCCATTGCTCTTGTGGCAAACGCTCAACACCTTCAAACATAATTCCAACAAGTGCCTGCTTCTTGGCTAGTCCAAAGATTTCATTCCAATCCTTTTCAGAAAGCGTATGGGATAATTGAACCGTTTTTCCTATGGCTGATTGAAGAATAATATAAAAATCCTGTAATATCATTTCTTCAACCCTTGATATACTCCTCCTACTTCATCAGCAATCTGGTTCCAATCATATTTGCTCATGTCGTAATCCACATGCTGCAATGGAGTCTCGATGATCTTTCCGAGCTTTTCAGAAAGCTCATCCACATTGCCACAATGGAAGTAATCATCCTTTGGTAAGTCAACCTCCAGATTCGCAGGAATATCGCTCACTACTACCTTTACCCCATAGCTCATCGCCTCCAACAGGGCAATCGGCAAACCTTCGTGCGATGATGGAAGACAATAGCAGCGGCAATTCGTCAACAACGAATGAAGCTTTCTGCCTTTGATAAAGCCAGTAAGCACCACACCATTTTCCCTTGCCATCTGCTTCAATCCCAATGAGTACTCATCCTCGAAATCCGTATCTCCAGCCAGTACCAGCTTATAGCCCTGCTCTATTAACTTTTCATCCTTAACTATCAACTGTCTATACGCTTCCACCAGATGATGCAGGTTCTTTTCAGGCACAAATCTGCACATACCCAGGACATACTTTCCTTTCTCTATCCCCAATTCCTTGAAATATTCAGGATAGTCACAGATTTCCGGCTCAGAGACACCATTATATATAAGGTGTACATTCTTCGTCCTTCCATATTTACGGGCAATGAGATTCTTGATGACGTTCGAAATGACGATGACATCATCGGCAAACATGCAGCCCATCCGCTCGCCCATCTTCAGGATAGTCTTGGCAGCAAATCCCCACTTGTCCCTGTCATAGTCAGGACCATGATGCGTAAACACCACCTTCATGCCCAGCAATTTGGCGTATGGCACCAGCAAGGCAGGACCGATGGCATGGATGTGCAACACATCCGCACCCAACTTCTTCGCTTCATTGATGGCACGGAAAGTATGTATGATAGCCTCGAAACTCTTCTTCTTAGGAGAAGGAATCGTTACCAGTTTCACTCCCTTCCATTCATGCAAGTCATCCTTCACATAGTTCGAGCGACGGATCAGCGTTACGTCATACCCACGCTCCACCATTCTAGGGAACAATTCCTCACAATGCGTCTCCACGCCACCCATGATATTCGGGATACCACGAGTACCTGTTACAACTATTTTCATAAAAAACTAGAGATTTTCAAAATAAAAGTATTACCTTTGCAGGCATGAATAAGATTTCAAACTATATCAAAGAAGCCATACAGTACTTCGGCATCATCTTGATGTCGATGCTCTCCGCACTGTGGCTTCTTATCAATCATAAGAGAATCAAGTGATTACTTGATTTCGATATTTCTATCAGTTTCCTTCTTGGTAGCCTCATAACCCTGGCTAGCCACGTCAGCGTTCACGATGTCCTCGCCACGCTTGCCCTTCAAAGCCTCCTTTGAATCGGCAGAAAGACCGTTGTTTACCACGGCATTCATATCGCAGGTAGAAAGCTTGTCAAGCTGTTCCTTGGTCACCTTACCATCACGATACTCGCAGCAGATAGGGTTCTCATACATAGAGTACTTCATACCGAGCAGGCTCTTCAGCTTGTGCTTAGCCACCCACAGGGCAGGAGTCTTGATGTACTTGTGCATGGCAGGAGAAACAGAACCGATCATCCAGCAGTTTCTGTCGCAATGTCTTACCTTCTTGCGAACCTGCTCAGCCTCTGGAGAACTCCAAAGCTCATCCCAGCTCTGGCGGTTCAGGTTACCCATCACCTCCTTATCCTTGGTACCATTACATGGCATCACATCACCGTATGGGTCGATGAAGAAGGTGTCGAAACTCATATCGCAAGGCAAGAGACGCTTCTGACCATAGATATAGTTGATGAGTCCATGGTTGAAGTAAGCACGGAACCACTTCTTTGGAGAGTTAGACTTCAACAGTTCATTTACCAGATTCTCGAAGTTCTTAGCCACCATCGGGCGGTCGTGGATGATGTTCTTAGCCTCAACGAAATAGAAAGAGTTATGGAGCGATGCGGTAGCAAACTCCATACCCATCTTGTTGCTCAGTTCATAGAGAGGCACGAGGTCAGGAGCGTTCTTGTCCTGAACGGTCATACCGAAGCCCACATCCTTCAATCCCATCTCGCAGAGCTTCTTCAAGGTAGTATAGCCACGGTTGAAGCCATTGTTCAGACCACGGATTTCATTGTTGGTCTGCTCCAAGCCCTCAATAGAGATACGGATACCAATCTGAGGGAACTCCTTCGCCAGGTCGATGATACGGTCTGTGAAGAAGCCATTGGTAGAGATCACGATACGGTCGCTCTTCTTATAAAGTTCACGTACGATATCCTTCAAGTCCGTACGGATAAAAGGCTCACCACCTGTGATGTTGGTAAAGTACATCTTTGGTAGCTTCTTAATAGTCTCTATAGAGATTTCCTCCTCTGGTTTAGAAGGAGCCTTGTAACGATTACACATTGAACAACGCGCATTGCAACGATAGGTTACAATGACAGTACCATTTAATTTCTTTTCTGACATAGTATATTTATTTATAATATTCCATTAATTTATGATAATAAGCCTCGGAAGAATATCTTTCGATGGCATCTTTTGCGATGGCTTGATAATCAAAGTCATGCGCAAACATCTTTTCAATTTTATCCTTCAAATCCTCCACATCACCTGATGTAAAAGTCATACCATTAGGAACTATTGCTGAAGCAGATTTATCTGCCTCAACAATCAGTTCCGGAATACCTCCGATATTCGCACCCAGAACAGGTGTACCTAGACTCTGTGATTCTATTACGGTCAGAGGATTATTCTCGCTCCATTCGGCAGGAAGCACCATCATGCGAGCCTTCTGGAGGATAGGCATAAACTCCTCCCATTGCATCTGTCCCTTGAACTCGATATGAGAGCAGTTCATATAGTTTTCCTTGAGTTCCGGAAGCAGCTCACCATCACCAATCACAATCAATTTCTTGTCGAGCTGGGCAGCCGCCTTACACAAGGTTCTTACACCCTTCACCTCATTCACTCGACCCAGATAGACATAGTAGTCTTCCTTTATCTGAGTCATTGAAGAAACCTCCGGAAGTTTCATCACATCGATGAAGTTGCAGAGCACTCTGAACTTCTCTGGTGAATAACCACCCTTCACGCAGGTATCCATCATAAACTTCGATGGAGGAAGGAACCAGTCCACATACTTCTGCAGCACCTCCTTGTTCCATTTCTTAGCTTCCAGATAACCGACAATAGCCCCAGGGATACTTCCCGGCATACAGCGATGCTTCACCACTGCCAGTTTATCCGTAAAACACTCCTCGCACCACTTGCCATCTCTCATGCAAGTATAGCAAGGACAAACGAGTTTGGTATCATGTAATGTCCAAACCACCTTTGCCCCGTATTCATGCGCCAACTTGGCAATCAGCGGAGAAAGCTGTGTATGGATATTGTTCAGATGCACTATATCTGGCTTGAAATCATTCAGCAGTTGCAAGAACTTGCTCTTCACTTCCCAATCTCCAAACGGACGGGTAAAAGCCATCAATTTGCTCATATTTTTTGGAAAGTATTTCTTCCAAGGCGTATCCAGATTCTCCGGATAGTCCATGGCAAATACCGCTACCTCATGCCCATGGGCCTTCAGCAGCTTTTCCAGATTGAGCATATAAATACAATCACCGCCTCGGCGGTAATAAAACTTATTTGCTAATAAAATCTTCATTGTTTATAAATGTATAAAAATCAGACACCTCTCATTTTATCCGACAATTGTTTCAACTTACGGAAATCCTCTGTTGTTATCATCCAACCACTATTGGGAGATTGAAACAATACCCAAATGGTTACTATCAGTAATTGTTCTTGCTCAGCCAAACTGTTTACAGAGTCAACTGCATGAAGTCGATTCCAAAAATAATGGAAAACAACCAGTAAGTTTTTTATAAAGATATCAACAACATTTGAATCTGAACAATCTATTCTTTTCAGTTCAAACTCATCCTTATCTACATTTTTTATCTGTAAGGACATTTTTTTATAAAAATTCAAGCCAATAAAACTATGTTCAAAAGCCCATACATTTTTTTCATCCTTAAAATCAGACAATATTTTTAAAAGGATATGTGAATAATTAGCATAATCAAACAACGCCAAATCAGCCATTGATAACATTGTCAAATTTTGTATTACCTTTACTGTATCGATTTGTTTCTTATTCAATTCTTCACATAAGCCCTCATATCTTTTTTGTTGTGCCTCTTGCCTAATAAAAGAATATATCTTATCAATAACCTCCCTGCTAATATCAGAACGTTCCAATAGCAATAAAGCCTTATCAAAAGAAACATATAAAGATTCGATTTCTCTTTGTAACTTCGGTGCTCTAAGATTTAATTCAGGAAATAAAGACTTTATAACAAAAAGAAATTTAGAATATGTATGATCAGAAAGATAACAATGAAAAGAACAGCGCCTAGAATCCAGATATAGCGAAGTCAACATATCAAGCAATTTGATCTGATTATCTATATCTTCAATCCATTCTTTAAAAGAAGATAAAGACATACATTTATCGGATAGCTTTTCTTTGAATATTTCAGCGACATACTCTATTGAATCCATAGAACCTGACACTGACACTATAGCATACATTGAGGCATTTATATCTTTTACAATTTGTGAATCAGATACTATAAGATTATCTGTTATTTCAAGCTTAATCATTGTCTTTATCCTCCTTATTTCTATCGTTAAAAAACATCATTAAATCTTCCACCTTATATTCTCGCAAAAAATACGTTCTTCTGAACATTGAGTAATTTATTTGTATATCATATGGAAGTTTACGAATATCAATATCATTCCATACTACTATTTCCTCATTCAGCAAAGTAAGAATTTGTTTTCTTTGCGCCAAAGAAACAAATTTTCTAGGTAAACTTGTTTCACATGAGCTTTTAAAACTTAAGCTTACAAGCTTCTGAAGTTCCAACAATTTTCTTGGCGTTTTATCATTTGTTTCATAATAACATTGTACTTGAACATTAGGAACTTGCGTTTTTACCAAGAAATGATGCAATTTATCTGAATAAGAATTCCAAGGAAATCTAACTGATTTTAATTGTACATGCATTGCATATAAAGCATCTGCAAGGTGGCTATATTCAACATCTATATCCGAATTGATTTCCAAACAATCCTCAACACCATATGTTTTATTCTTCACTTGAACTAACTTTATATAGTCATTCTCTTGCCAATCCCAAAAGTCTGAAATACACATTTCTTCATAGAACCTTCTTGCCATATCCATTCCCTCAAATTCAAAATTAGAGGTAGGATTATGGAAATACTCTTGAGCTAAAAAGAACTCTAAAAATGATTTATGAGCAAACTTATAATAGCCTGATACGTTACGATTAATCAGAGAACGCCTTTTCAATTCATAAGGAACTTTAGAATAATTAAAACGAGTCATGAAATCTTCCATTTGCTCAGGGCTTAACAACATTGACTTTGTATCTTTCCAGTTTTCATATATTGTCCTGGCTATTCCAACCGAAAAATGATAAAGCATCTTTTTTTGCTCAGACCTTGCTTCTTCAGATTGAATTTTATTCACCTCCCTCTGTAGCCATTTATCAATCAAGACTCTATAAATTTCATATATTGTCTTAAACTCAAAATTACCATCCAACAGGTCATCCATATAAGAAAGCAGCAATGGTCTTGCCATAAGAACCTTACATTTCTCTGCAATTTGAGAAGCCTGTTTACGCTTTTTTCTTTTCTTATACTTTAATGCCAAATACTTTTTTATATCTTCGTCTGAAAATGGTGAGATATAAATTTTATTATAGCTGATAAGATTTTTATCTTTGGTTACGGAAACCCAACTTGTTGATGTAGGGATAGATTTTTCATTATCAAAGAATTGGTCGCGACATGTTATCATTACCAATCCAAAAGGCTCCATCGCATCTTCTAATTTTTGTTTAAATTCCACAAAATTTCCCGAAGCATACCGGTTTTCATCCAATGCATCTAAAAGTAAAATTGTTTTCTCAGGTTTGATAGATCCGTCCTCGCTTATCTTTTTTATATCATCCAAGACTTTTTCATCATCCAATCTCAGTAATATTATGTCCAAGTTCATACCTTTACGAGTCATATTTTGCTTTACATAATGGCAAAAGACATTAACCATAAAAGTAGTTTTTCCCATACCTGATCCTGCTAAAACCATATATACACGCTCATTAGGATTATTATCTTTAAAAATCCTGTCACAAAACTTGTCCATAGGCTCTCGTGTTGTAGCAGTCGTTGCTTTATTAGGCTCATCAAACTCATGAGGAGGAGTACTCAGAAACTGCGTTTCAATATATTGTCTTTGACTCTCTTCTCCTAGATATTCTTTGAAGTCGTGATCCAAAGCACTATGAATATACTCATTTTGCATTTTTCTTGCACTAAAAGGAGTGAGATTCCATAGATACATCCCAAGCTTCTTTATTCCCTTGCAAAATAAATATACAATTAAGCAAAACAGAACTATATCAATAACCGCTTGCAGATAAACAGCATCAACATTGATATTCCAACGAGTCAATACTTGTTGAAGTTTTCCAACATCAAGACCTAGCAAATCAAAAATAGACATATTGTTTATTATTTTATATATCGTAAATATTCGGTAGTCCTCATAACCTCAACAAGTATATGAGTTCGCCACACCAGCTAACACTATATAACACAACTCCCTCTTCTTCAGTAACATTATCAATAATTGTTAGTATTACGACTCATCATTATAAAAATGTCAATTATCTATTGACGTATTTTATTCTCAATACGCTTAAACACATAATATTTGATAACGTGCGAAAAACATATCGCACCAATCAATGTTGCAATACAAGTAGCTACATACAGCATGTCATTGTTGTGAATAAACTTATCCAGATGTAACATACTTACCACCCTAAAAAACATCATGTGGCAGAGATAAATCTCCATACTGATACCACTCAGATACTTTGCCCCCCCATTGTTCAATACTATATCTTTAGAACCTATAGCATACGTCAGCCAAGCAGCAAAGACCAATAAATCAGGCAAGATAAACAGCTCCTTGATATCAACAACAAATCTTAATATGGTAAGTACAAGACATGATGCCAATGCTATCATCCAATGTTTCTCCACCCAACTCTTGATACCCTGACGATAGAGGTAAATCATACCACCGGCTACAAAGAAAGGCGCACTATAGATGATGTTAACCTTATCTATTGGTTTCACAACAAAGTCAGGAGTACCGAAATACACAATAGCAATATAGCAGAATACCAACGACAGCAGCAATACCATCCATCCTCGTTTCTTATTATCCAGTAGGAAGGTAAAGAAAGGGAAAAGCATATAGAATGTAAACACTGTACCAAGGAACCATCCCACACCTATCACCTCAATATTTGGATTAGGCAAGAGATTGAAGCACATAGTCAAGTCTGCAAAGCTTTGACAAAACGTACTCCAGGATGGTTCCATCACAAAGCTAATCATCACCATCATGGCGAAGAATGGCCAGGTACGATGATAGCGCTTAACATAGAACTTCGCAGGAGTTATTGCTCCCGACTTTACTCGTTCATAATATCCACAGCACATACTGAATGCACTTATAATCATGAACAGCAATGTGAAATTCGTGAACCACGGAATTATATCACTTGTCAAGATGTTATCACTTGGCTTAATCATAAGATTAGCCCAAACGTGCATCAGCACGATACCTATGGCTGCGTAAGCACGCAAACCATCCAGCGAAGAGTAATTTTCTCTGATATTTACGGATGTGGGGGGGGTACTATTATTCATTTTGAATCTCATTTATTTTACTATTTTTATCGACCAACAATGATCTTTATTATTGTATTTCAACATATTTCTATAGTAAGGTAATATTTGTTTTCAAGAGTTTCCTCCATTCTTTTTACTATTATATTCCTCCAATGACTTAAATATAGAATCTGCCAATCTTGTTCCCGTCGAAATAAATTTGGCAAGAACTCGTAGCTGTTCTTTACAAGCTATAGAATCCGTAGGATGAGGATAATTAATGCTATGATCTATTTCTCCCCATATTTCCTCAAACAATGTCCTGACTTGAATTTCGCAGCACACATGATTTCTATCATTGTTTGGCTTCACAAGGTAATGGATACTTGTATAATAGGTGTCACGTCTGTTGCACTTTAATCCTAAATCTTGAAAGAATTTTTCAGATTCTGGATCCCAAGTATTCGCTACAGGGTCTTCAACAAGCCTCCATTCACCATCATCTATCATTTTCATGATAGCCTGATGTATGTATATAAATTGCCCCAAATAAAGATGCAACACCCTTATACCAGCGAAATCGGTAATTTTGCCAAATAGATTTACCTCATTGACATCTTCACCTTTATTCAGCTTACGCTGCAACTTATCTCGTAAATGCTCAGGATCTTTCAAACGCCATTTCAAGGAATGTATTATAGGAAGAGGCATTTTATTTAGCGAGGGTTCATGCAAAAAGAAAGAGCGTACACCATCAAGGAACCTCTCATACTCATGTCGATGCTCCTTGTATAAATCTATAAGATTATCAATATCTGCCATATACTACTCGTCTAAAGTTCTGATTCTTCCCAAAAACTCTTCTGCAAAAGCCTTATATTTCTCTTTTGTTGGATAATACAAAGAGGAAGCGTTACCCTTAATGGTACTTTTATCAGCAGCATCCAAGTCACAATTTGGTACTTCCCAAATAGGCTTTTTATATTTTTGACTCATATTAGGTTGCGTGTTATGCGAATGCATGACAGCCATACCGCCAATAGGATTATGCACCATTTCTTCCGTAAGATGCTCTCTTACATTTTCTCCGATATATTGCTCAATAACAGAAGGAATTCTTTGTGCATAGTTAAAGTGAGCTTGCGCTAAATCCCAATCATTTAAATGCCTTTGATACTTCTTTGCATTATAAATTGTATACCCTAAAAAGCGAACAAACTTATGAGGAAAACGTCTTCTTTTAGTCTCTGATATCAAGTTGTAAATAGTCTCAAACTCTTTTTTCCAATATCGTAGAGAATTACCAATATTTCTGATTCCATATAAAGAGAACATATCTGGCAAACAAGGAATAATAAATCCATCTACTGTAGATATAATGACTTTATTTAAAGTTCCCAAACTTGGAGATGTATCAATCAAGACAAAATCATATCCATCTCGCTCCGCATAAGCTTCTGCTATTGAGCGAATTTTTGTAACAGTGCGTATAGCAAGAGGTTCCCCTTGATACAAGTCGTTCCATCTACGAGAAATCGCATTTTCAAAACTATTAATTGTTAAACGCCCAGGAATCAAGCCTAAATTGTCATTTAGCTGGATGGCAGGAGGCAATAGTCTATCATCTATATCATCAATACCATCTTCTGTCGTTTTCAATAGATAATGAATGCTTCGAGGTCTATTAGCTAATTCTCCATATTTTTCATCACCTATATTTTTTCTTTCACTCTCAAAATCCTCAATAAAAGCATCTTCCTCGTTCCATATTTGTTCCAAATAGTCTTCATTTATACCACAAATCGTTAGATTACATTGAGGATCCAAGTCTATCATCAAAACTCTCTTACCCATCTCGGACAAAATCCAAGAAAGATGAAAAGCTAATGTGGTTTTACCCACACCACCCTTATTATTAAATATAGATACTATTTTCATTGTATATTATTTTTTATTACAACTATTCCATCAAACATCAAGACTAACTATATTTTGAGAATCGCCTTTCCATCAAAAGCATCTTTCGACATAACAGAAAGGAATACGGAAGTTACGACTTTTAAACCATATGCAGCTATACAAATGAGAGCAAACACAATAAATATATTCAAAGGAAACAAGCTGTTGTATCTGTCCGTTATTATAGCAAACTGTACAACATATATCTCCAATGTTAGACCAGCAATTGCAGAAAACAGCCATCCAATTCCCCTTATACGGAAACACCTATCTACCCATTTGTATGAAACAACTTTATAAGCATAATACACAAAGCTATGTAATGGAACTAAAGCCAATACTTGTACATAATATCTTCCATCAACACGACCTTTTCCTATTACCAATATAGCAAAATACATAATGAACGACACTATAAGGAGAAACAAGTCCAACCATAAATGATTCATTTTGAGATTAAGCCTATTCGTATAAACCATAGCCCCTAACACCATAATACTAAAGTGGCAAATGTAATGGAAGTCTGTATGAAATGGAGAGCCTGACGCTTTCTTCATCATAAAGAAATAAATAAAAGATATGGCTATCGAAACGACAAAAATTATTCACATCGATTTACCCCCGAATCGTTGAGGTAATATGCGCATACCTAAATAAAACAGGAAATAATTGATGACTATTGCTTTCAAAAACCAGTAATCAGAGGCTAAGACCAATTTATCTACAGTCAATAGAGCATTCCAAACAGCAGCTGCAATGATAACCCAGATGAAGACTGACGGCCATAATCTCCTTACTCTCACCTTATACCAATCTACAAAATGAATCTCATTGTGCCTTTCAAATTCCATCTTTAAAAGGAATCCAGACACAAAGAAAAATAAGGCATTGCCATGAACTCCAAATGTAGCCAAAGACTTATTCACATTTTCATACAATGGCACAAAATGAGACTTTGTAATCATGAGTGCCGCAAAGAACTTCAAAAAGTCCAAAGAAAATGTAGTTTCATATCATACTATTTCAAAGGCTCTCATATGAGCCTTCACACTATTTTCTATTGAGTATAGCTTTGAAAAATCCTGTAGAAAAGAAACATATTCTGACTTATCCGATTTAAGGCAAAGACGGATACATTTCAATAATGAAACCGCATTTCCAGGTTGAGCCAGATACTGAGGATAAGAGCCTGAAAGAAATTCCACAGCCGCACCACTACCCCATGTTGAAACAATAGGTGTGCCGAAGGAAGCGGCTTCGTTCACCACCAATCCCCAACATTCTTGTCGGGTAGGTAACAACAATACAGTACACTTCTTATATTCTTCCTCTAAGTCTTTTTTCTGCAAGAAAGGAATAATCTCTACGTTATCAGGGATTTTCCCCATGTCTCGAGCAAAAGCGTCCGTTCTTTTACCCATTCCTATAAACTTATACAGAATGGAAGAATCCATGCACGCAGCATCAAAGGCAACATCCATACCCTTATAATCAAAATACTGACCCACAACAAGAACGTATTTTTCTCTGTTACATGGCAAACAAGCATGTCGAGCAAGTTCTTCATCTGTAAGCGAACTAAAATAATAAGGAATAATATGCTTTCCCTCTCCTATAGCCTTTCTTAATGAGGCACCAGCTTTAACACCAGCTGTCAAATAAGCACAGGCTCCTTTCAGCATTTGCTTTTTCACAAAAGCCTTCAGACCACTGCCAACAAAAGGCTCACCATCCAGATTGATAATAAAAGAAATGTGGTGCATTCTCATATAAGCCATCGCCAACATCTGTACCTTGCTGTTATAGCAACCTACAACAACGACATCCCAACCCTTTTTGACCAATTCTATGATACGGAGCGAAAAACCATACTCATCACCAAGATTACGCCCATCAAGATATTCCACAGCATAATGCTTTTCCTCAGCACTTGCCCACTTTCCATCTCTATTAGCAGATTTTCGCCGCTCATACATGACGGTCAGTTCGCACTTGCTTGCCAGTTCATTAAAGAAGCGCACCCTATAAGGCACCTCTATATTTGTGAGATATAATACTTTCTTCATTTATTTGCTACAATAAGACTTTATCAATTTTTCATACGTTTCATTGTACAAATCAATTCTATTGCTCCACATAAATTTCTCAGCACATTCGATAGTGCCAACAGAGAGCTTTTCGATGATTTTAGGATTGTGCAATACACCATTGATTCTATCAGCAATATCCTCCACCACTTGGTTATATGAATGGATTGGAATTTTGATGCCACACTTTTTGCATACCACACCAGCCATCCCACAATGATCAAGCGTTAGCGTTGGTATTGCCTTTCCGAAGGCTTCCCACAGAATTGTGGGATTGCCTTCCCCAAGGGAAGAAATTACATGAAGGTGGGATTGCAACAGAACTTCCTGAACAGAAGTTCTGTCCACCATTCCATGCCAAGTAATGTGGTTATTCAAATGAGAAAACTTCTTTTGTAGTTTTTCTTTTTGGTCGCCATCACCTAATACATCTAAATGCCAATTATGCCCCCCTACTTTTGCCAATGCATCAAGCAGAATGACCAAAGCCTTACGTTCACAAATGCCACCAATCCAAATTAATCGAAGTACTCCTCCATCATACATAACAGGGGTAGTTCGTTCCATTTTCATAATACCATTTTCTGGCAGATATATGCTGTCCTTATGATACCATCTCTTGAGATTCTTCACTGTATTGGGAGTTGCAGCAAACACGACATTCACCCTATCCAGTGCTTTCTTCAATCTAGGCATCAGGATAAACAGACCATTATGCACAATTCTTCTTACCAAAGCATTGCATTTTCCTTTCACAGACAATGCATGGTAAAGTTCAAACGGTCTATTCTCCACACCTTGTATCGGTCCCCAAACGTATGGTACTTTCGTTATTTTCCACAAAAAACCAGGTTCCTTGAAACCAATAGGGTTAAGATAATGAATCAAATCAACTCTGCCCTCATCTACCATTTTGTTTACCATCTCATAGGTTTTGAGATGCCAACGACGATAAGCCAAATTATATTTGATATCCATCATGATTCCCTTACCAGTTACAGTTTCCACAGGATTATTGATGAATTCCACATTCTCTACAGATCCGTTTTCTACAATAAATCGTTCTATCTCATCCTTTCCCTTGCCATAAATGACAATCAACTTGTTGGTATGTCTCATGTTCCAGACATAATTCCAACTTACCGAGGCCTCACTGCCTCGATAAGGAGAGATATCGTATGTTATAAGTGCTAAGCTATACATATTTTAAACATAATTATGATATCAATAGTTCGTTGTAACTACTCATGCCCATAGGGGTGCCGAGTAGTTACAGTTCGTTTTAACAATTAGGGTGTCCAGTTTTGTGTTCCAAAAACATGGTCTGGAAGCACCCTCTAAATTGTTTATATAACGTTCTGACATTTAACGTTTTAAGCAATAAAACAGTTCTTCAAAAAGTATATCATCAATACAGCGTCCCCACTATTTTACAAGTAGTCACACGTATCTGTTTTTGAAAAAAGTTATTTTATTATCGTTTTTAGGGTGAAGGATTGCCTAAGCGCACTCCTTCACCTCATCGGATTTCTCAACATAGTAACATGGAAGCATAGACTTATAGTCCTTATCCCCATCTTTCATGCGGGTAAGGATATCTTCAATGTATCTTCCAAAATTTAAATTATTCATTTTGCAGCTTTCATATAAAGAATACATAAAAGCTAAGTTCACCGCAGCCTCATGGCTACCAGCCTTGCCCCAGTTGCGACGGTCCATGCGATATGACGGAAGCATCTCTCAATGGCTATGTTGTGGATTTCTACAACACTCAAAAGAGTGAGTTAAAGTTGGAACATAAAACTGGACACCCTAACAAATATATCATTTCTTTTTTAGCAATTTAAAAACTTTCACTAAGGAAAGTAAGGTGAAAAAATGATTGTGATAAAAGACATAAAAATGAATCCGCTGAAATAAAGACATTTTTTTCAAAGGATACCGCTGCTCAATCAGTTTGGTATAAGAATGATTTCTAACATTGTCAAACCATTCCTTTTTCTTTTTAAGCGGCAAATCCGAAAGTAAAACCAACTTTGCTTGAGCTCTCATCGCTGTAAGATAATAGCTCATAGGGTAAACAGTTGATATTTCATCAGAAAATCCATCAGCCTTGTATATTTTTGTAAAATAGTCACAAAACTCATATACTTTATCCATTTTTCTAACATCAATAATCGTTGTAATAGAGTTAGGATTAAAACGATAATGATAATAAGTGTGAGGTATGTTACCTATTCTCTTTACATATTGATAACATTGATGAGTAAATACAAAATCCTCGCTCAACATTTTTCTTTCACTACCAAACATCAATTTATTATCCTTCAGAAACTTATTCTTAAACAGAACAACGCAAACACTCCCACTAGAGAATAAATTTTCTTGTTCTTTAAAAAGAGGTTCTGAAAATATGCAAAGAGCAAGCTGCTTTATTTGGGTCGCATTATCTATAATTTGCACATTATCATCATCATTATGTCCTTGAAAACAACCTTCCACCTCAAAACGATCCAAACCATAACAAAGCATATCTAAATCATTCTGTTTAGCAATATTATACAGATGCTCATAAGCTGTTAAATCCACATAATCATCAGAATCCAAAAACGTTACATACTCGCCTGTTGCTATTTCCTTTCCAGAATTGCGTGCGAGTCCCAATCCTGCATTTTTTTTGTGAATCACTTTCACACGACTATCTTTCTTTGCATATTCATCACACATATGCGGACAGTTATCAGGCGAACCATCGTCCACCATGATTATCTCAATATCCTTTAATGTCTGATTAAGCAAAGAGTCCATACAACAATCAAGAAACCTCTCTACATTGTATATTGGAACAATTATACTTACCTTTGGTCTTTCCATAACATTTTATTTTAATCTACGAGCAGGAATACCACCAATAGTGATTCCAGGCTCCGTAAACGAATTAACGACAACAGCTCCTGCTGCAATCTTGATATTATCAGCAATGGTCACATTACCAATCACTTTTGCTCCAGCACCCATCATTACGTTATTACCAATTACTAGGCAACGCAAATCTTCATTGCCCGCATTGCCTATTACATTACAACCATGAAAATGAAGATTATCTCCAATAATGGCACTAGAATTAATAACATTATTGTAGTGATAATCACTAAGCCTTTACCTATATTACTTGTATCTATCTCAAGACCCAATTTCTCACCAAGGATATTACGTCTTCTGACATAATAGAAATATTCTATTTTAAATAACACATTTGATGACTTATGAGACATCAGATAATAATAATCTTCCTTTCTAGATACAATTTGCCATTTCAATATACGTCTGACCGGTTCGCTTTTCAGGGTTGACATAATTTGACGAGCCCGAGACTTAAACAAATACTGACAATACCATTTTTCTCAAAATCAATAACTGAATCTAATTCATATTTTCGTGTACAACATAAAGTTATTTATTTGAAGATAAATATTTTAAGAACTCATCCAATCCATCAAACTGAGCATTGTGATTTTTCATCCATTCCTCATATCCTTCGGCAAGTTGAAATTCAACAGGAATTTGCGGATATTTAAATTTATTTCTTGCATCAATAAAATATCCAAATTCTTCCCATAGGTCTTCTGGCTGCGGTTCTCTACCAAATCTTTCACGAATACTCTCAACGTATTCTTTTGCTTCATTTAAGGCTCTGTGCTTTCTTTTGCTATAAAATTCCTCCAGTGTACAAACAACCCGACAAGGATTACCAACAGCAACACTATTAGATGGAATATCCCTATTGACTACAGAACCAGCTCCAATGATACAATTATCACCAATCGTTACACCTTTCAAAACTATGACATTAGCAGCTATATAAACATTATTGCCGATTGTTACTTTTCCTGATGAGTTAATAAAATCATGAAAAACTTGTCGAAACACGAAACTAGTCCAATCATGAGTATATAAATGGAAATTCACATTAATATCTACATGATGTCCTATCGTAATTAGACTGGGACGAGTCATGTCAATATGAGTAGAGCGAGGAGCACGAAAAACCACATTATCCCCAATTTTAATATGGTGCTTTCTAAGCATTTTTATAAATCTTTTGCTGTTTGTTTTGCTATAGATTTCATAAAGTCGATTATACACCCCACCGAGAAACGATTTTTTTGTATACATTTATTATTAAATTTAGTTTTTTATGACCAAAAAGAAAAAAAAGTTGAAACATAAAAGGATTAATTTCTTTTATGGTATCTATCAATTTACCACATCTTAAATTACACTTATCAAGTTGTACTAAACTAAGATAAGCCATAACCAATTCTATAAATAAAACCTTTTTATATTGTTTAGCTATGTCTTTTTTAATATAGTATTGCGCAACTATAATTGTTGCATCTGCAGTATTTTCAACGCTTTTAAGACTTGGATTGTGAAAGTAAGAACCCTCATTTCCTAACTCATAAAAATACAAATATTTACTATCAAGGAATAATGTTTTCTTAGAAGCAACTATGAGCCTAGCCAAAAGAAGATAATCTTCAGACACATTAATACCAACAATTGGAAAAATCCCATTATCAAAGAAAAGACTTCTTTTTACAACACACTTCCATATAGATGGAGATACGATATTCATCAAGACATTAGATACAGTAAAAGGCTTCTCTGTAAATCTAGTTATCTCACCATTTCTATCATAAAAATAGTTGAAAGCTATTAATTCATTAATGCCATCCATATAAGGAGCAAGTTCCATAATAGCTTTTTGCTGAATATAATCATCGCTATCAACACACCATATATACTCTCCTGTAGCATTTCGCAAACCAGTCAATCTTGCCCCAGCAAGTCCCTTATTTTTCTCATGATTGATAATTTTTACACGAGACCGTACATTAGGATAATCTGCAACAACATTCTTTAAAACGACTATAGCCGCATCTTTTGTACAATCATTTACAAAGATATACTCTACATCTTGAATATCTTGCTCAAAAAGAGAACGAGCACATCGTTCAATGTATTTTTCTGTTCCATAAATTGGAACACAAATAGAGAGTTTAATCATTTTTTCTAATTTTAATATTATTAATATTCAAATAAAAAGGTGACAAATAAGCTATTAACTGACAAGGAATGTAAATCATAGCATTATCTGTTAAATATATTATAATTAAGTAAACTTGGCACAACCAAAATATAAAAGACTTTTCAAATCCATTTAATTTTAAAGGACAATAAATAAGGAAATAAGCGAAATAAACGATTGTTCCAATAAAACCTAAATCTATATAGATTTTTAAAATATCATTATGTATACCACCTAAGTGATTTCCAAACAACACCAAATTGTTTTCATGCAAATATTTTGTTATAAAATCCCAACCATATCCCCAGAAATCCCAGGAAAAAGGATAAAATTTATCTATTGCTTGCCAAATAACGTCTCTATAAGCCAAATCTACATCATGTTGTGAGGCCAAAATATAAATGGAACCTGTTTTTATGAAAAACACATAAAACAACAGAAGACTAATTATAAAGACACCAGATAAGATAATTGTACTTTTATTATAGAACTTTCTTAATAGAATTACTATTAATACTAAAAAAGCTGCTCCAATAGCAATTCGCTTATAAGCTAAGAGAGATATCACTAATGCTATCAACATTCTTCGCAGACATGTTTTGTCATTGTTCGAAAAATATCTCAATAAAAACAAGTCGCAAATAAAAGGCATTATCAAAAGTATTGCATGGCTTTTTTCCAAAATCACATCGGTTTCATTTCCTGCAGTTTCAAGTCCACCTGAAAAGATTGCAAAGACTGAATTTATAACTGGACCAAGACCAAAAATAGCTAAAGCATAAATCACATTGACAGAGTACGACAATACTAATCCATCAAATACTACAATAAAACTTTCTTCCTTATAAAGTTTATATAATTTAGCACAAAACAAAACTACAAAAAACGAAGTTAAAGATGTACTTAAACCTCTTGAAAAATATTTTATATCCATCCCTTCAAATATAACGAAAAATATAGATTGAAGAATGCATATAAAAAATATAGCACTAAAAAGTTTTATCTCTTTTGTTGTAAATTGATCACAAAACTTTCCTTTCGGTAAAAAAAATGCTAAAAGAAATAAACCTATCATAGATCCCCATGCTCCCAAATCTATAAAAGGAGAATTTAAAATAGCGATGACTAGCATTATAAAATATTTAAATTTATTATTCATAACCCATTATCGTTTAAATTTCAAATATATACCTTTAACTGTCGGTGTTATTAATTCATCTTTACAAATTAAAAGACAAGATAAATAAATAATTATACCGACTCCCCCCATCAAAATCAGCATAAACAATGATTGTAAATGAATATATTGTTCAACAAGAAACAAAACACCCCACATAACACAACTACCAACTATATAAACTAAGTAGTGTGAACGTACATATGAAATAGGCAGAGATTTCTTTCCAAGGTAAAACATAACTATTGTTGTTACCAATTCTGCTGCCAAATACGCCACAGCTGTACCATTTTGAGCATATGAAGGTATCAATATTATATTTAATATTAAATTGGTTATAGCTCCATATACAGAACATTTTATTACTATCTTCAAAAATCCCATAGGATAAAGTAACTGATAGCCCAATACCATTGAAATCCCAACAATTAAGATATTAGAGGCGACAATTTGTAAAGGCAAAACTGCATCATAAAAAGATGGACCACACAATACATCTACTATATATTTTGATGTCAATATTATACCTATTGATAAAGGTAAAGCAGTTGCTATAGTAAAATCATAAGCTTTTTGGGCTAACCGTTTGAATTCGCTTTTATTTCCTTCCGCAATCAAATTTGAAACACGTGGCATCATTGCTGTCCCTAAACAGGTCGACAACATCATCATCATTTGCATTATCTTTGTTGCGGAAGTATAATAGCCCACAGATTGAGTATTCTTTAAAAATCCTAAAAGGACTGGTGATAATTGCAAATAAATACTTGTAACCATACTAAAAACAAACACTGTCAATGCTGGTTTTAAATGCCTAAAAATATTAAGTTCCCCTTTAAAAGAGTTAATTTTAATATATTTTCTTAATCTATACAAATTAAATATGTTACCTCCTAATGCTCCAAATACCGTATATATACCATAATAAATTATATCAGACCGGGTGTGAACAAATAAAAATAGAAAAACTATTGCTACTATTTTAACCAATATACCCCTTATTGTAATATAGGTAAAATCTTCTATACCATTATAAAACCATTCACAACCTATTGCTGTAAGAAGTAAATTCAAACTTAACAATAGAAATAAAGATAAATCTTCATTTATTTGAGGAACTGTCAATGAAAGTACACCTACGATAAAGTAACCAAATAAAGTAAGGATAAGATGCAATAATAATATCTCAATTGCCGTCTTTTGCATTTTATTAGCATCATCTCGAACCCTCGCAATTTCTCTCACAGCATACATAGGAATACCTAAACATGTAAATAAAGAAACATATCCGATAATTGAAGAGAAAAAATTAACTTCGCCAATACCTTCTGGATGCATTACTCTAGAAGCATAGGGAAAAGTAATTAACGGAAACAATACTTGAGAACCTGTATTAATGAGGTTCAATATATAATTAATTTTTACAGACTTAAACATACTTCAAAATAAAATTAAATATTTTTAGACTAACATAAAATAAAAACTTCATTTCTTCTTTCAAACGAATAACTTATGTTCTTATATAAACTCACACTCAGGGATTATTCTTTTATAATTATATCATTAGTGGTAAGCGTCCAAAAATGTCACAACGCCCCTATTTGCGGGCTTTTTGCAAAGCCCG
>ERZ1026886.356-NODE-356-length-24956-cov-11.947673_pt1 | contig 24956 bp, 10 predicted proteins | sample MGYA00380173_ERZ1026886 | MGnify/ENA primary metagenome ERZ1026886 (study PRJEB33269, sample SAMEA4719809) | human gut metagenome | biome: human-associated habitat; feature: organic feature; material: feces | place: Cameroon | collected 2013-10 ... | reverse complement strand
TGCTCTGGCAAGCGGCAAAGCCGAGCGGAGACAAGTGCACCCCCTTGAAGGCACCAAAAATCCGTTTAATCCGTTTAATCCGCGTTAATTCAACTACACCCAAAATCCGCTTCCCGTTTAATCCGCGTTAATTCAACTACACCCAAAGTTAAATCCGTTGTCGATTCAACGCAGCCTAAAAATCCGTAGTTGGTTCAAATAAAAAAACGAAGTTCGTTTAATCCGCTTTTAATTCGGACTGAACGGAGTTCGTTGTTAATTCAATATCCAGTTTACTTGATAACCTTTACAGTCTTGCCGTTAGCCAGACGTACGATGTTGATGCCCTTCTGGAGGCTGTTGACGCGAGCGCCACCGAGAGTGTAGATCTCTGTGATAGTGCTGTTGTCGGCAGTGTTAACGGTGTTAATGCCGGTAGTTTCAACGGCTGTGCCCTTGAAGGTAACGTTCAGCAACTCGGTCATGTTCACGCCCAAGTAAGAGATAGTAAGGTCGATCGACTCGTTTGTTACATCGCCCTTAATCTTCTGCCAGTACATGTTGCTTACCTTCTCGCCTTCAACGGTAGCATCGCCGGTCGTTTCGCCGATAGTATAGTTGCCGTCGTCGAAGTGTCCTGCGTCAGACACCTCCAGCTCGTAGTCGATAACGTATGCAGGGAAGGCGTAGTTGTTCAGACCGTTGCTCTTCACCTCAAACTTCAGACCCTTGTCGGTTCTTGTTACCGTCATCTCACCCTCAATCGGTGTGTAAGCGTTCTCGATGTCACCCCATGTACCCTTGTAGGTAACGCCGGTCTTGAGGTCGGCAGCCATGGCTACGACTGTGAGCATCAGCAACGAAAAAAGAGTAAAAATTTTCTTCATAATAAATCGTTTTTAGTTTGTTAAATGGTTTTTATTGGTTTAATTATAATGTTTGTTCGAGAGTTTGCGTTATGCAAAGTTATAAATAATCGTTGAATAACGGAAGAAAAAGCAAGAATTATATTAAAAACTATTGAATAGAAAGCGATATAAATCGTATGAGTATATGTGAAAATCAATTTATACAAAAATGTACCATATCTTCCAGCAGACTTGTAACGCATTGTTCGTTAATATGTTAAAGGCTGGTAGATGGCTGTTTTATCTACCAGTCATCTACCAGCCATCTACCAGCATGGCACAGCCCGCATTAATTGGGTTTTGACATGCTATACATTGATAGTATCTTTTTTTCTTACGCCTTCTTGCGCTGCGGCAGCAGCGATGCGCCTATACTTACGACGAGTACGGCGAGGATGATGCAGAGCGAGGCCACGGCGTCTATCTCCACCCACTCGTGAATGAGCATCTTCACACCGATGAAGAGCAGCAGTACGCATACGCCGGTCTTCAGATAGCGGAAGCGGTCGGCGATGGCTGCCAGGAGGAAGAACATAGCACGCAAGCCGAGGATGGCGAAGATGTTAGAGAAGAACACCACATACGGGTCGAGCGACACCGAGAACACAGCCGGAATGCTGTCGAACGCGAATATCAAGTCGCTGAACTCTATCACGAGCACCGTCACGAAGAGCGGAGTGAAGAGCAGACGGCCTGCCTTGCGTATGAAGAAGCGGTCGCCCTCAAACTGTGTGTGTATGCGTCCTGTCTTCGCGAGCAGTCGCACGATAGGATTCTTCTGCACGTCCATCTCCTCCTTCTTGTTGCGGTCGAGGTACATCTTCACACCACTATATATAAGTACGCCGCCGAATACCAGCAGCACCCAGTCGAAGCGACTGATTATGGCTGCGCCGAGGAAGATGAACACGAAGCGTAGCACTATTGCGCCGAGGATGCCCCAGTTGAGCACGTGCTGATACTCGTTCTTGCCCACGCCGAACGCCGTGAATATCATCATCATCACGAACAGGTTGTCTACCGACAGCGTCTTTTCTATAAGGTATCCCGAGATATAGCTCACCGTCATATAATGGCGATACTGCTGCAGACTTGCCTCAAAATCCGACGGGTCGAGCTTCAGGTGCGGAGCGTACGCCGATGCCACGGCTTTAAGGTCGGCAAAGCTGCTTATGCCGTGCACCATGTCGCCCTTGAACCATAGAAAAGCCGAGAAGGCGAGTGCGAGTGTTATCCAAACGGCAGTCCATGTGCCTGCCTCACGTATCGACACCTCGTGTGCTTTCTTGTCTATCACGAGCATGTCGAGCACGAGAATGGCGGCTATAAAGACTATGAAGCCGCCCAAAAACATAAATTCTGAAAGATGAAACATGTGTTACTTTTATTTGTTCGGGTGCAAAGTTATACCTAATAATCCGAACACACAACATTTAAATCTCTTAAAACGCGTTTTTTAAGCCTTCTAAGCGCTGCTAATCCAAATATTTTTTGTAATTTTACACCCTTGAAGACGACCCTAAAATCGCTTACAGCGAAAATAAAGGGCATTTGAGGCGATTCTCCGTTGTAGGAAGCGCCCGCATAAACGCAATAAAAATACATTTTATAATAATCAATGGACGAAAATCAAACAATTGATCTGGACAGAGTCCAGAAAATCAACATTGAGGAGGAGATGAAGAAGTCGTACATCGACTATAGTATGTCGGTGATTGTGGCTCGTGCCCTCCCTGATGTTCGCGACGGATTCAAGCCGGTTCACCGCCGCATCCTCTACGGTATGCTCGGCATCGGCAACACAAGCAGCAATCCTTACAAGAAGTGTGCGCGCGTCGTTGGTGAGGTGCTCGGTAAGTACCACCCGCACGGCGACTCTTCTGTCTACGGCGCTTTGGTGCGTATGGGACAGAGCTGGAACATGCGCTACATGCTTGTGGACGGACAGGGTAACTTCGGTTCGGTTGACGGCGACTCTCCTGCTGCCATGCGATACACCGAGTGCCGCCTCTCGAAGATGGGCGAGCACATCATGGACGACTTGGAGAAGGACACCGTAGACATGGACCCCAACTTCGACGATACGCTCACCGAGCCGTCGGTTATGCCTACAAAGATACCTAACCTTCTTGTGAACGGTGGCAACGGTATCGCCGTCGGTATGGCTACCAACATGCCTACCCACAACCTCTGTGAGGTTATCGACGGCTGCTGCGCATACATCGACAACCCCGATATCGACACCGACGGACTCATGCAGTACATCCAGGCGCCCGACTTCCCTACGGGTGCGTACATATATGGCTTGCAGGGCGTGCGCCAGGCTTACGAGACGGGCCGCGGACGCATCGTTATGCGTGCAAAGTCTGAGATCGAGAGCGGCGATACCCACGACAAGATTGTTGTTACCGAGATTCCTTACGGCGTCAACAAGGCCGACCTCGTTGCCGGCATCGCCGACCTCGTTAAGGAGGGCAAGATTACGGGCATCTCTAATGTCAACGACGAATCGGGCCGCCAGGGAATGCGTATCGTTGTCGACGTGAAGCGCGACGCCAACGCCAACGTCATCCTCAACAAACTCTACAAGATGACAGCCATGCAGTCGTCGTTCTCTGTCAACAGCATTGCGCTTGTCAACGGTCGCCCGCGTCTGCTCACGCTTAAGGAGTGCGTTAAGTATTTCGTAGAGCACCGTCACGACGTCACCATACGCCGCACAAAGTACGACCTCAAGAAGGCTCAGGAGCGTGCCCATATCCTCGAAGGCTTGATTATCGCCTGCGACAACATCGACGAGGTAGTGCGCATCATCCGTGCTTCCAAGACTCCGTCCGACGCTCAGCGCAACCTCGAGAAGCGTTTCGACCTCGACGAACTGCAGTCGAAAGCCATTGTCGACATGCGCCTCTCTCAGCTCACCGGCCTGCGCATCGACCAGTTGCACGCCGAGTTCGAGGAGCTGGAGCGTCAGATTGCCTACTTCGAGCAGATTCTCAGCGACCCTGAGCTTTGCAAGAAGGTGATGAAGGACGACCTGCAGGAGGTGAAGGAGAAGTACGGCGACGAACGCCGCACGGAGATAAAGCCGTACGAGCACGAGTTCAACGCCGAAGACTTCTACCCGAACGACCCGGTTGTCATCACCGTGTCGCACATGGGCTACATCAAGCGCACACCGCTCAGCGAGTTCCGCGAGCAGTCGCGCGGCGGCGTAGGTTCGAAGGGAGCACGCACACGCGAGCAGGACTTCACCGAGTACATCTACCCGGCTACGATGCACCAGACCATGCTGTTCTTCACACGCAAGGGTCGCTGCTACTGGCTCAAGTGCTACGAGATACCCGAGGGCGACAAGAACTTCAAGGGTCGCGCCATCCAGAACATGCTCAACATCGAGCCCGACGACTCTGTCAACGCATTGCTGCGTCTGCGCGGCTTGAACGACGAGGAGTTCGTGAAGTCGCACTACGTAGTGTTCGCTACGAAGAACGGTACGGTGAAGAAGACAAGCCTCGAGGCTTATTCGCGTCCGCGCACCAACGGTGTCAACGCCATCAACATCGTTGAGGGCGACGAGGTGGTAGACGTGCGCCTCACCAACGGCAAGAACGAGATTATCCTCGCCAACCGCAACGGACGCGCCGTACGCTTCGACGAAGACTCTATCCGCACCATGGGTCGTGTGTCTACCGGCGTGCGCGGCATGAAGCTCGACGACGGCGACGACCAGGTCGTGGGCATGATTGTTGTCAACAACGCCGAGACCGAGACCGTGATGGTTGTGTCTGAGAACGGCTACGGCAAGCGCTCGCAGGTAGAAGACTACCGCAAGACCAACCGTGGCGGCAAGGGCGTGAAGACATTCTCTATCACCGAGAAGACCGGTCGCCTCGTGGCTATCAAGAACGTCACCGACGACAACGACCTCATGATCATCAACAAGAGCGGCATCGCTATCCGCCTCGCCGTTTCGGAGTGTCGTGTCATGGGTCGCGCCACACAGGGCGTGCGCCTTATCAACCTCTCTAAGAAGAACGACGTCATCGCAAGCGTATGCAAGGTGATGAGCACTGAGAAGGAGGCTGAAGTGAGCGGCGACAAGGACGACGAAAACGCAACCCCTGCTACCGATGTTCAGGCAACAGAGGCTCCGCAGACCGAGACTCAAACAACAGAAACAGAATAACAATTAAACCAAACAAAGTTATGAAAAAATTATTCGTAGCAGCATTGCTGGCAGTAACTGCCACATCTGCATTTGCTCAGGACATCAAGTCTGTTCTTAAGGCAAAGGATTACGCTGAGGCACAGAGCGGTCTCAACTCTTGCCTCTCTTCGCTCAACGACGAAGACAAGGCTAAGGGCTACAACAAGCTCGTCGACCTCTCTTTCGACAAGTTCAACAAGGAGAACGCCGTAGCTGTAGAGGCTCAGACTCTCGAGCAGATGGGTCAGAAGAGCAACAAGACCTACGACAAGCAGGGCATGTACGACGCTCTTCTCAACGGTCTTAACAACGCTCTCGAGTGCGACAAGTACGACCAGCTCCCCAACGCTAAGGGCAAGGTGGCTCCTAAGTTCCGCAAGAAGAACGCAGGCCGCATCTGGCCTAACCGCATCCAGTTCGTTATCGCTGGTCAGGACGGCTTGCAGGGCGACGACCAGACCGTGGCTTACAAGTATTTCGCAGCTTACGTAGACAGCTACACAGCTCCGCTCTTCGCCGACGTTGACAAGGGCGCACGCGACGAGTATCTCGGCAGCGTTGCCCTCATCGCAGCTCGTCTGGCTTACCAGATGAAGGACATGGACAAGGCTAACCAGTATTGTGACGTAGCCCTCAACGACACAGCTTCTTACAAGGAGGCTCTCGGCGTTAAGGTGGCTTTCATGCAGCAGGCTATGAAGACCAAGGAAGACTCTCTGCGCTGCCTCAAGGACGTAGAGGCTCTCTACCTCAAGGACAAGGCTAACGAGAACATCTTCTCTGTGCTCGCTCCGCTCTACGGCGCTCTCGGCATGCAGGACAAGCAGGATGCTATCCTCGCTGAGCGTCTCGCTGCCAACCCCAACGACTTCATGGCTAACCTCGTGAAGGGTCAGGCTCTCATGAACGCAAGCAAGTGGGACGAGGCTATCGCTACTCTGCAGAAAGCTACAGCAGCTAAGGACGACGCTCTGGCTCTCACCTTCCTCGGCTTCTGCTACAACAACAAGGCTGCTGCGCAGCAGGACGTAGCTCAGATGAAGGCTCTCTTCGAGAAGGCTAAGGAGTGCTTCGAGAAGGCACGCGACATCGACCCCAACCAGCAGCGTGCAAGCTGGTCGTACATGCTCGACAACACCAACTACAACTTGGAGCGTCTGAACGGTGGCAAGTAATCTGCCGTTAGCTTCTATTTTTATTAATTAACTCATGCGGCATGTCCTGCCCTATATATATAATAAGGTGGGGCATGCCGTAGATTGTAATCGGGATAAAATGTTCAGAAAACTATTCCTGGTGTCGCTGTTTGCGTTCGTCGCCCTCGCTCCTGCCTTTGCGCAGAAGAAGGAAATCTCGCAAGCCAAATCTGCTATTAAGGCGGGCAAGGCGGTTGAGGCTGAAGCCTCGATGCGCAAGCTGCTTGCCGACTCTGCCCATCGTCAGAACGAGAAGATATGGCTTGTGCTGTTCGACGCTGTGAAGAAGCAGTACGAGGACGTCAACGAGAAGATGTATCTCAAGCAGTCTACCGACACCGCAAAACTCTTCGATGCCGCCTATCGTATGTTCGGTGTGCTCGAAGCGCTCGATTCTGTTGACGCCATGCCCGATAAGGATGGGCGCATAAAGCTGAAGTATCGACGCAAGCACGCCGACTATCTCGACGCCTATCGCAAGAACCTCTATACCGGCGGTTCCTACTTCCTCAACAAGCAGGACTATCCGCGCGCGTTCAAGCTCTTCGCGGCGTACATCGACTGCGCCTCGCAGCCGCTCTTCGAGACTCAGCAGTACGCCTCTCGCGACAAGCGCCTGCCCTCGGCGGCGTTCTACGCCCTCTACAGCGGCTATCGTGCTAACGACGCCGCAGCCACTCTGCGCTACAAGCAGCTGGCTGAGACCGACACGGCGCGTCTGCCGCTCACGCTCGAGTACGAGGCTGAGACCTACCGCGCACAGGCCGACTCGGTCGGCTACCTGGCTACGTTGGAGAAAGGTTTCGCCCACGACCCTGCGTCGGGCTACTTCTTCCCCCATCTGTTCGACTACCGCTTCCAGCGTGGCGACACCGCCCGGGCGCTCGACGTCTGCAACCGTTCGCTCGCCGTCAACGCCAAGAGCACGGTGGCTATGGAGGCTAAGAGCGCCGTGCTGCTCACTATGAAGCGCTACGACGAGTGCGTGCAGGTGTGCGACTCGGTGATAGCTGCCGACGACGCTGCTGCCAACGCTTATCTTAACGCCGGTCTGGCTTACTTCAATCAGGCGGTAAAGATAGACAATGCGCCGAAGCATACTCGTGCCGAGCGCGCAGAGATGCTTGCGCTCTACCGCAAATCGCTTAAGTATATGCAGCCTTATCGCCAGCTCGCGCCCGCACGCTCCGACCTGTGGGCTATGCCGCTTTACACTATCTACCTCAACCTGAATATGGGCAAGGAGTTCGTGGAGATCGACGCGATAATGAAGCAGAAGCGATAGGCGCTCCTTACGGGGCGACCGTTTTTTATGGGTTGAAAGCTCTGTATTGCACCACTCTGTGTGGGGCGATACTGAGCTTTCAACCCTTTTTTTGTTCGTAGGAGGGTGGGGCATTCCTGCTTGCGTTATGTTAAAGCGGATTAAACGGATTCACTCGCTGCTTGGGAGATTTAACAGCGGATTAAACGGATTAAACGGATTCCTTCTGCTTGGGAGATTTAACAGCGGATTAAACGGATTAAACGGATTCCTTCTGCTTGGGAGATTTAAAGCGGATTAAACGGATGTCATTAACCGTAGCGGAGGTCTCCGGCCTCCGCAGCACCAAGTCAGACTGTAATGATTTAGTACAGCAGGTTGCTGCGGAGGCCGGAGACCTCCGCTACGGATGGCTGCGCACCCAAATCCGTTTAATCCGATAACTGCGCACCCACCAAATCCGTTTAATCCGTTTAATCCGTTGTTTATTTAACGCACCCTCCAAAATCCGTTTAATCCGCTTAATCCGTTGTTAATTTTGCGCACCCAAATCCGTTTGCTCGGTCGGTGCACTTGAGACAAGTGCACCCCCTTGAAGGCACCCAAATCCGTTTAATTCGTTATCCTGCGCACCCACCAAATCCGATTAATCCGTTTAATCCGTTGTTAATTTAACGCAGTCTTTTTATCCGTAGCGGATGTGAAATCCCACCAACTGCGAACGGAAACCGATTGGACGGCGGACGGAATCCGATTGGACGGCGGACGGAATCCGATCGGACGGCGGACGCAACAGGAAAGAGTTGCAAACTATCAAAAACGGCAAATATAGGGCTAAAATATGCAAAAGATAGGCATTTTGATAAAAAATGGCTATTTTTTGTAAGAAATATCCTACTCTTTTAGCAGATTTTTAGCTTACTTTGCAGCAGAAAACTTAACACAATATTGTTCTTGTGTTACACATATATAATATGTATGCGCAGAGCAGTGGAGTGTAAGCCTGTTAAACCTGAAAGAGTATTCACGCTAAACGAGAATGGATATGAAAACAAACGACGGTAGCTCAACCAAAGATACAAACATAACCAACACAACAGGACTAACTCAGACTGGCACCAATGTCCGTCCCTCAACCAACACTTTTAAAACTAAGACAGCAAACGACGAAACAAAGACAGCAAACGACGAAACAAAGACAGCGAACGACGAAACAAAGACAGCGAACATCGAAACAAAGACAGAACAAACAACTGAAACCTCAACCGACCAGAACAAGACAGCTAAACCAGAACACGACACGAAAGCTACCCAGTCGTACATAACGATGGACTTCGATCCGCCCACCACGATGAAGGAGGAGCAGGATCTGCTCTCGGCTATGTACGCCAGCGCCTGCGTGCCCAACACCATGCGTATGTCGTACGACATGGTGGAGGATATGCTGACCGACCACATCGACCTCATGGAGGGCGACGACCTCGAAATATGCAATAAGGACACCGAGCTGATTAGCATATAGCCGCAAAAACTGAACCTGCATATCGCGCAAAAACCAGATTGGAATATAACAAGAAACTATATATAACAATGAAAAGAGTAAAGAAGAAGTATCAAACCCCTGTGATCCACTCGATTGAGTTGGGTCCGATCAGTCCCGTCACCGCTTCTGGCGATGTCACCATCGGCAGTGGCGGCAATGCCAGCGGCGGCGGAGGTGGCGGCGGAACACCACCGCCAATGCAGAGTCCGCCGCGCGACCTTTGGGAGAGCGGCTTACAGACCGATGACGACGACGAGACGGCGTACGAATACGGTTGGTAAGCGCCGCTCTGCATAGTCGGGCAACTCCAACCGACACCGTCTGGCAACGACCAACCGTAGAACTAAACGACAACCCATTAGCAAAATCAAAAAAACAGAACAGAATATGAAGAAAAGAATTTTCATGCTTGCGGTCTTGATATTGTCAGGGCTGCAATTTGCCGTGGCTGCAATAGACGAGCAGCTGCGAGCGCTCATCACCGCCTCTGATGATATAGAGGTGACGGAAGTGACTAACGACGAGGCGAACCCGTGGAAGGTGGAGAACGGAATGGCGTCTACCACACACGGCAAGACAACCACTAACGTAACAGCTACTATTACAATCAAGTTCAGAGCAAAGGGATACATTACGTTTCAGTATTCCGATACTTTCGACCCTTGGACTAACGATGACTATAAAATAGTGAAGTTGGATGATGTTACATATGCAAACAACTATGATAAGCATACAACCCTTACCACTTTCACTCACTATATATCTCTTGAAGAAGGCGAGCATGTTCTTACATTCTCTCATAGACACCAAAATCCCACAACAGGCAATTATTCTCAGGTTCTTTCCATTGGCAATATCCGCCTCGAAACTATAGAGAGTATGTATAAGACAATCCACCTCTCTGCTCCTGGCACGCTTGGTAATGAGGCGTTGGGGCATGTCAACACTTTGCCCGAAATGCGTGCTTTGCGTCTTTCTGGCAAGATGAATGCTTCCGACTGGAATGATATCAGTAAGATGACTGGACTCGTGGCTATAGATATGACAAATGTCGACGTTGAAACAATACCAGCCAATGCGTTTACTAAAACTGTGATACGCTTTATCGACTTCCCGAAAACGCTTAAGACAATTGGCAGTAGTGCCTTTTACGATAAATTATTAACTGGTCCCATTGTACTGCCCGAAGGTTTGGATAGCATCGCCTCGGAGGCGTTCTACAGAAACTACATTACAGATGTTACAATACCGGCGAGTGTCAGAGTTATAAATAGTTCTGCTTTCCGTGGCAATGCATCTTTGGTGAGCGTCACTTTAGGAAGTGGTCTGACATCAATAAGTTCAACGTGTTTTTATGAATGTAGCAATCTCGCTATTGTGAAAGGTGGCGAAAATGTAAAAACGATAGCTAATAATGCTTTTAAGAATTGTAAACTTCTAACAAGTGCTGCTGATTTGGCGCCAGTAAGCGTTGGAGATTATGCATTCCAATCTTGCGAGAAGTTGGAAAGTTTCAATTTCTCAAATATAAAGACGTATGGTAGAGAAGCGTTTGAGTATTGCTATGCTTTGAAAGAAGCCGACTTAAGCACAGCAACATCTTTAGGTATAGAGTGTTTCTATAATTGTTATAATCTTAAAAAAGTAAAGTTGGGCGATAATATTACTACTATTCCAGGTGGTTCTTTTAGCCAATGTCATGCTCTTGAGGAAGTGATACTTGGTTCTTCAATCAACAGTTTGGGAAACAATTGTTTTGGTAACAACCAAGCAAACGCCTTGAAGCGTGTGTACATCACAGCACCCGCTCCTCCTGCCGTAGGTAGCACACCGTTCTATTCTCCTACAAGCGTAACGCTTTACGTTCCCGAATATGCCATGGTGAGCTACAAGCTCGACAACTACTGGAGCCAGTTCACAAAGGTGGAGCCGAATCCGAACACACCTGACAAGGTGAACCTCTACAAGAAACTGGAGCTTACCAGTAATGCACGCATCCCGAACTCGCCGGATATCTTTATCGGCAAAGGAGGAGCGCTCATCGTCAATGGAAACAATCCGCAGGCGTTTGGTAAATACTTACAGTATCTTTCTATCGGAGATCCCGAACTGTCCTCATCGCTCATCAGCCGTTGTGAAGCCATTACGTCCGCCGCTTCGCAATTCAACTTTGGTATTGGTTCAACCAGTGGTTATGGCTATTGGTATTATATCTGTATGCCCTATGACGTGAAGCGTAGCGACATCATCCTGCCAGAGGGCACAAGCATCGCTGTGCGCTATTACGACTCTGAGTCGCGTGCCACAAACGGAGCTACGGGCAACTGGAAAGACGTGGCTGCCGACGGCATTCTGCGCAAGGGACAAGGATACATCTTCCGTACAAACAACACTGCAGATGTAGGATTCCCCGCCACCGAGGAGACCCACAACGACATTTTCTGCAGCGAAGCCGTAACCACACCGCTCGTTCAGTATCCTGCCGTGGAGAGCGCAAACGCAGGATGGAACCTCGTGGGCAACCCATATCCTTGCTTCTACGACATCTACTACATGGATTTCGCAGCACCTATCACAACATGGGATGTTGGCAACCGCACATATAAGGCATACAGTGCTACCGACGACAATTTCGTACTCACACCGCTGCAGGCATTCTTTGTTCAGAAGCCAGAACTGGTAGACGCCATCACGTTCCAGCCGGCGGGCAGACAGATCAACAAGACCATCGACCACTCGGCTTTGGCTATGCGCCGCGCAGCACGCAGCAAGCAGGTGCAGCGCAAGCTGGTAGACGTGGCGCTGACATGCGCCGACCGCGCCGACCGCACACGCGTCGTAGTGAACGCCAACGCTTCTGACGACTTCTGCGCAGACAACGACGCCGTGAAGATGATGGCATACGAGGGCACACCGCAGATATACACCATCGCCGGTGCTGACCAGCTGGCTGTGAACGAGGGCGCTCACCGTGGCGGTAGCGTGGCATTAGGCATGTATCTGCCTGCCGACGACGCGTACACCATCGCCGTAGACCGCGACGAGCTGGGCGTGAAGCTGCTCGACTACGGTGTGGAGGTAGAGATGCCGTACACCTTCAGCGCTGCTGAGGGATACCTGGACGACCGCTTCACACTCACCTTCGAGGCACCCACTACGGGCATCAACACCGTAGCTACTGACGCCGACGCCGACAACGCCATCTATACTATCGACGGACGACGCGTGAGCAACACCGCTCAGAAGGGCATCTATATTCAGAATCATAAGAAAAAAGTAAAGTAAAGCTACTATGATCAAGTCAAGATATATACTGACTCTCCTCGCCATGCTGCTAAGCATGGTGGCGAGAGGACAGGACTTCAACCCCGACAGTCCTCCCGAACCGGGAGCACGCTACAAGCTGACGGTGAAAGCTCAGCCCACTGAGGCTGCCACCGTGAGCGGAGGCGGACTGTATGCTGTGAACGCCAATGTGAACGTGAAGGCTGTAGCCCGAAGCGCCAACTGGCTATTCAAGAACTGGACCAACGCTGAGGGCGAGGTGGTGAGCACGAGCAGTACGTTCACTCACCGCAAGCTGAACAGCGCCGAGACACTCACCGCCAACTACGAGTATCAGAAGACAAGCCACCTCACCATAGCCTACGACCCGTCGTCGATAAGAACGAGTGAGGTGAAGGAGTATGCCGTAGGCGTCACCTACTCTTACACGGCGTCTACTTACAGCGACTATACATTCGTCAATTGGACAACAAGCGACGGAACGGTTATCTCTACTAATCGTGCGGTAAGCTATACCGTTACGGAGAACGACGAGACCATCACCGCCCACTACCGCTTCACGCCGGGCAGTCCGGCTGAGCCTAACGAGACGAAGCCGAAGCATAAGGTCTACTTCAAGTGCGACCCCGCAGGTCTTGTCGGCTTCAATCAGAACAACGGCTTCTCGGTGTCTGAGGGCAACACGTTCAGCGTGACGGTTTACGACGCAAGCAACTATGAGTTCAAGGGCTGGACGCGCGAAGGCAGCTCCGAAATAATCGGACAGTATCGCACGTTCAACGGAACGATGGGCAAAGAAGACGTGCACCTCGTGGCTCACTTCGAGTTCAAGCCATCGTCGCCCAGCGAGCCGTCTACCGACAGCAAGCAGCGACACAGCCTCTACGCCACAACTACGTCGATGTATCGCGGCGAGACAACGCTCCTGCCTATATACATGCAGAACACGGGCAACGTGAAGACGCTCAGCTTCAAGCTGCATCTGCCTAAGAATCTGACGGTGGATGTCGCCAATATACAGAAGACGCTGCGCACCGACGCCTACACCGTTCAGGCGGCGCAGGAGGACAGCGTGCTGAGCGTGAGCCTTGAGGGCGGAACGCAGATTGTGGAGCACGACGGAGTAGTGGTGCGCATACCGGTGAGCGCGCAGGAAGCGCTGAAGGACAGCGTGTACACGGTGAAGTTCAGCGACATCGCAGGCACAACCACTGCCGACGCTGTCATCAACTTCACCAGCCGTTCGGGTCGACTCGTGGTGAGCACGCCCGAGGAAGGCGATCTGCAGGCGAAGTTCTCTGTAGAGACATACATGAACCGCGCTCAGCTAACCAATCTTAGCAGCGAGAACGCAAAGACATTCGTGTGGAACTTCGGCGACGGCACTACAAGCACCGAGCGAAACCCTATGCACAGCTACGCCGAAGCCGGCACATACACCGTGCGTCTGACGGCGCGAGGCATAGTGAAGACCGTCACAGCCGAACAGCAAATAATCATAAACCCGGCTAACACATGGACAGCGAGCGGCGACTACCGACTCGACCCCACCGTGAACAGTGCACGTGCGTTCAAGTCGATGCACGAGATGTTCGAACTGCTGTCGCAGTGCAAGCCCGAGGGCACCATCAACGTAAAGACCGGCGGCAATGAGACGTTCGGAGTCAATCTTCAGACAGCCGACTCGCTGGCGCTGCTCAGCACGCTGACAGAGAAGTTGGGCACGACTGGCGTCGTGATGGCGTTCAAGAACGAAGCGCAGAACCCCGTTACGCTGCGCTTCAACGTGGCAGCCAACAGCACCGACATGCAGAAGGCTACCGACTTCTTCCGCCATATCTCGCTCGACAACGTGGTGGTAACGCTCAACGGAGCCGCTATAAACATCGGCGAGATAGACCGCTTCTCGGCACAGACCATCTGTTCGGGCGCAAGCACGCAGCCCGAAGCGTTCACCGCTATAAGCAGCAGCGAGAAAGTGAAGGTAAGTTGGACGGCAAGTGTGGCTGAGGGCTGCACCGTACGCGGCTATCAGCTCACCGGCACCGGCAATCTGCCTGCAATGACGCTCACGAACGAAGGCAGCAAGACCGACCTCGTTACGTATCACGTAAGCGTAGAGCTTGATGGCGTTGCCATGTACACATATATATATAAGGTGTATGTGAAGCCGTTGCTGAAGAGTCTTGCGCTCAGTTCGCCGTCCGACAACGCAACACTCGAATACGGACAGGTTACGCTCAGCTGCAGCAATCTCGGTCAGGCAGCTGTTGGCTATACGTTCTACTATCGCCGCACCGATACCGAGGCAGAGAGCGCAGAAGAGTGGAAGGAAGTGAAGACCACATCGCCGTCAACAGCGTTCGTGCCAGTAGAAGGCGTCTCGTACGAGTGGTATGCCACGGCGCATGGCGAGTGCAGTGAGACAGTCGAAAGTGAACACCGTACGTTCAGCATACGCAAACGCTCAGACCTTACGGTTGAGTCGGTGACGGTGCCAGCGGAGGTGAAGGCAAACACTACGTTCCAGGTCACGGCTGTTGTGCGCAATATTGGTAAGGGCGCGACACGCAACAGCAACTGGCAGGATATAATTTGTGAAGAGCAAGCTGACGGTTCGTATCGTGAGATTAAGAGAATATCACATAATGGCGTGTTGCAGCCTGGCGATTCGTACACAGTTACTTTCACAGTCACAAGTCCTGACGCCACGCTAAGCGAGGTTAGCTATTTGGTGCACACAGACTCTTGGAATCAAGAGACCGAGTCAAATGAAAACAATAACGTAGAGATTTCAACCCCAGTCTCTATCATCAAACGCTACATTGATGCCTCCGACTACGAGGCTCTGAAAGTGCTTTATCAGGCAACCAACGGCGGCGCATGGACCAACAAGACATGGCGCATCGGCAGCAATGCCGTAACGTCTACCGGTTGGCCGGGCGTCACATTCGACGAAGAGGGTCACGTGCTGGCTATAGATCTTCAGAACAACAACCTCCGCGGCTCGCTGCCTACAGAGGGAATGGAGATGAAGAGTCTGCGCACGCTCAATCTGAGCGGAAACAGTCTGAGTGGCGATGTGTCTGCGTTCTGCAAACTCCTGCCAGCGCTTGAGACGCTCAATCTTGGCTACAATCTGTTTACAGAACTTAACGGCGTTCTGCCAGCCCACATCACCTCGCTCAATCTGCAGAATCAGCGCGAAGGCTACAGTCTCTCTACCTTCACGCTGCAGGAGTGGGCTATGGGTGACAAGCAGGCCGACATACAGCTCGGAACGCTCATCGCTTACGACCATAAGAACCAGAACTTCGAGGCTCACCCGACGCTCCGCATCTATACTACCGCCAACAACAGTTATGTAGGCGAGATGAGATACACAGACGGAGCCTACCGCTACTATCTCAGCGGCACGTACAACTACGCAAGCGGCACGGAGTTTTGCATCCGATCGTATGAAGGCGTGGCACAGAACAACCGCCTGCGTGCTAAGCTGACGTGGACAAAGGGCGACGTGAACGCCGATGCATCGGTAGACGTGCTCGACGCGCAGCAGACGCTCAACTACATCATGGGCACGCAGAACGGCAACTTCAACTATCCGGCAGCCGACACTTATGAGGGCGGCGGCATAAATGTGCAGGACGTCGTGGCAACCATAAATATCTTCATCGGCAGCAACGACAACGCCGACCAGAAGAGTCTTATGGCTGCGCAAAGACGCTGGACGGAGAGCATGGGCGAAGAAGCCTCTACAGCTAACGTGCTCAGCGTGGAAGACGACGCATTGTGGCTCGACGCAACCGACCAGGTGGCTGCGCTCGACATCACACTCGCTGGCGTTAAGGCGAACGATGTGAAGCTCGCTCTCAGCAAGCAGCGCTATCAGCTCGTGACACACAACACGGCTAACGGTGTTCGCGTAGTGATAATAAGCACTACGGGCGACATCATCAGCGGACGCACCAAGCTGTTGCGACTCGCTAAGCAGGCAAGAGTGGAGCAGGCGATGGCTGCAGACATAGATGCACAGCCGGTAGGCGTGGCGTTTGAGGGTCAGACCACAGACATCGACACTATAACCACAGACGTCGACAGCCGCGAAGCTGTATACAGCCTCGACGGACGCAAACTGAACGGCGTTGCACGCGAAGGCGTCTATATTGTGAACGGAAAGAAAAAGGCTATTAACAGACATCAATAGACATGAAGATCAGAAGATACATAACCATGATGCTGTTCTTGCTGATGTACATCACGGCAACGGCTCAGAACAACCTGTCGGTAGGAAAGCTGACGGGCGGTCAGGGCAAGGACGTGCTGATACCTATCAGCCTTGAGAACACAGACGAGGTGGTGGCGCTGCAGTTCGACCTGCAGCTGCCATTCGACCTCTCGTCAAGAACAGCGCCGACGCTGAGCCAATCGCGTATAAACGAACACACGGTGTCGGTAAGAAATCTCGGCAACCATAAATATAGAGTGGTTGTCGTGAATATGAGCAATCGTCCTCTGTCGGGCAACGCCGGCACAATCATCAACTTCCCGATGGCTGTGCCTACAGGTTTGGACCCCGGCACGGAGTACGCCGTAAGCTTGTCGGATGTTATCATCACAAACCGCAAAGGCGACAACATCCAGGGCGATTCTAACGTGAACGGCAGCTACACGGTGCAGAGAGAAAACGCTCCCGACCTTGCTACTACCGATGTTAACATCACTGGAAGCAAGCTTGTGCCGGGCAACTATGTCACAGTGACTTGGAAAGTGAGCAACATCGGCAACGCCGACACGCGCAGCGGTTGGACCGAACGTGTCTATCTCGTGAGCAACGATACCGAAGAAGCGGTGCACATAGGCAATACTTACTTCAGTAATACGCTTACAAAGGGCGGCTACATCGCACGTAGCGCCATCTTCAACCTCTCGCAGACCGTCGGTCTCGAAGGCGAAGTGACGGCGAAAGTGGTGGTTGAGCCCAACAGCGGTTGCGGCGAGTACAACGCCGACCGCGCCAACAACACCGCAACCGGCGGAACCGCCGAGCTTGAGAAGCACTTGTTCCTTACCGCTCCCGACAAGAGCGTGAAGGAAGGCGAGTCGATGCGCCTCACATTGAAGCGCAGCGGCGACCGTAGTATGGACGAGACATTCAGCATAGCTTCGTCTTTGCCCGAACACGCTAAGGTTCCGGCTACTGTTACCATCAGCAAAGGACAGTCGGCAGCGTCGTTCGACGTGGTTTGTCCCGACAACAACGTGGTGAACGACTACTCTAAGGTCACCATAACCGTGAACAAAGCCAACGGATACCCGCAGGATGTAGCTACATCCTTTAATATAAAGGACGACGAACTGCTGCCACTCAAGGAAAAACTCGACAAGACCGAGTATAACGAGGGCGAAACGATGAAAGCAACCGTCAGCGTGCCTTACCGTATCGGCAACGATACGCTCACGGTCTACTTCAGCGTGGAGAAGCCGAAGCGCTTCCGTCTGCCTAAGAGCTATACCTTCGAGCCTGGAGCGACAGAAGCTGTGATTGACATTCCGATCATTGACGATAACATCGCAGCCAACGACGAGACATTGCAGCTCAGCGTGTCGGCAGACCATCATCTGGCAGGCACAGCGCTGTTTGTGCTGAAGGACAACGATGTGCCGGCTATCAGCATGACTCTCTTGCCCACAACAGTGAGTGAGGCGGCAGGCTACAACGCAGTTCATGCCACGATAAAGCGCACCGAGGCGAAGAACAGCAAGATTACGCTGAAGCTGAGCGACGACAGCAACGGCGAACTCTACTACACAACGCCGATCACTATGCCCGAAGGCACAGAGGAAGTGACGTTCCCCATCGGCGTGAAGGACAACCAGAAGGTCGACGGCATACGCAAGGTGAAGTTCAGCGCAGCTATATACATCAACGATTGCGGCTGCTCTGCGATAGGCGACAAGCAGACCGTGGTGAGCGACACCATAACCATCCTCGACAACGACGGACCGACGCTCAGCGTCACTTCGAACAAGACAACTATCCTCGAAGGCGACGCGACAGGCGCTACGCTCACTATCAGTCGCAACGACGCAACTACCAATCCGCTCACTGTAACGCTGAGCGCGAAGAGCGACGACCTGCAGTTTGCAAAGACAGTGACTATCCCTGCCGGAAAGGAGAGCGTTACGACGCCGTTCGTGGCGTTGAGCAACGACACCAGCGAGGGCAACCGCACCATTTCTGTCATCGCAAGCAGCGACGGCTACAGTCCTGGTACGGTGTGGATGCTCATCTCCGACCAGACTCTGCCCGACGCAGAGATGCAGACTCCTGCATGCGACGCAGAGATTGAGGCTGGAAGCAAGGCGAAAGTGACGATAACGGTGAAGAACATCGGTGCCATCAAGATGCCGAAGGGCACACAGATCCGCACAAGCATCGGCTCAAGCTCTACGATGACGCAGACAGATGCCGACATTGCGGTGGGTGCCACCTACACATCTGTTGTGGAGCTGGACGCACCGAGCGTGCCCGGCAACTACAGAGTGTCGGCAGAAATCAACCCGAACGGCACCGTAACCGAGTTGCAGACCATCAACAACAGCGCCTATACCGAGACAACCGTAACGACAGCCTACACATACGGCATCGGAGCCGACAAGAGTACATATAACATTGGCGAGAAGGTAGTGCTGGGCGGCACGGTGAAGACACGTGGCGGCGCTGCGGCAGCCAATGTTGAGGTAGAACCGTATATCATCTATGCCGGTTCGCGTATAGCTCTGAAAGCCACCACCGACGCCGAGGGCAAATACTCTGCAGAGTACACCATCCAGGCAGGTATGGGCGGCGAGTATGGCTACGGTGTCTGCACACCTGGCGAGAACATCAGCGCTCAGCATGGCACTTTCGCCGTGTACGGCATCTCACGCACCACAACCGAGTATATCAAGCACGAGATGTACGAAGGTGATGTGGTTAGCGGCACTATCAAGGTGAAGAACATGAGCAGTCTGCCTCAGCACAGTCTGACAGCAACCTGCGAACCGAACGAGCAGTATGAGGTTACGTTCGGCGGCGACACAGAGCTTGCGGGCGGCGGAACAGCCGAGATAAGCTACACCGTCAAGCCGCTTTCGCTCTCTAAAACTAAGGAGTGGGACCGCCTGACGTTCAACATTACAACAGCCGAGGGCGCATCGCTCAGTGTAGTGACCTACAACTACACACGCAAGCATACGCCGAATCTCGTGGTGTCTACAAACAGCATCAACACCACCGTGACCAAGGGCAAGGTGCGCACATATCCAATCGTGCTCACCAACACCGGCATTGCAGAGACAGGCAAGATAACCGTGTCGCTGCCAGCCGCACTTTCCGACTTCATCAGTTTGGCTACGCCTGCCACAATGCCGTCGCTGGCAACGGGCGACAGTGCTACGGTGATGCTCAAGTTCAACGCTGCAAAGTACGACGTGAACATCTACCAGAAGGGTAGCATCGCCATCAACTGCAGCGAGGGCAACGGCAAGCAGATTGGCTTCAACGTGAAGGTGGTGAGCGAGGAGAAGGGCAACCTTCGCATCCGCGTTCGCGACGAGAACACCATATACGGCAACAAGGACGGCGAGCATCCGTACGTCAGCAACGCCAGCGTGCGACTCACCGACTATAACACCGGTGCACTCGTGATGCAGGACGTGACGGGCGAAGACGGTAGCATTACGTTCAACGATCTGAACGAAGGCTACTATCATCTGCACGTTACGGCAGACCGCCACGACACTTACGACCAGAACGTGCTGGTGAGTCCGGGCGAGACAACCGAGCATCTTGCCACAATCAGCTACCAGGCTATCAGAGTAGACTGGACCGTGGAGGAGACAGAGGTGGAAGACGAGTACGACATCACCACCAAGTTTACGTACGAGACGCAGGTGCCTGTGCCGGTTGTGGAGATGAACGCTCCCGACGCAATCATTCTTGCAGACATCAACCGCGGCAAGAGCGCACTCTTCAACGTAGTGCTGCGCAACCGCGGACTCATTGCCGCACAGAACGTGCAGTACACACCGCCAACGGCAGACGGCTTTGTGTTCATGCCGATGGTAGAATACTCTGGCTTTACGCTCGCTCCCGAGCAGAGCTACGTGATACCGGTGCTCGTGATGCATGAGGAGGACTTCAACAGCGACAACTTCGCACAGAACGTGAAGCGCAAGATGGTGCAGTATGCCGAGGGCAGAGCAAAGAAGAAGTGCTTCGGCGATATGGGCACCAGGTTTGAGTGGCCCTGCGGCGATAATGCTAAGTTCGCATGGATAGGCTCGGTCATCCGCTATGTGCAGGACAACGCCGAATGTTCCGACCCACCACCAGCAGGAGGCGGACATGCTGTGATTTATCCCCAGACACAACCCGGCTTGGGCGGTGGACCTTATGGCGATTTCGGTGGTTATGCAACGGCAAGCGGCGGCAGAACAGACGCCGAGGCGTTGATGAAGCTGGTGTGCACCGCAATAGAGTGTGTGCCGATTCCCGACCTGCCGCTCTGCATGTCACCAGCCATCACCAATGCACTGGAAGGTTCGGCTCTGCAGTTTGCAGGCGACTGCGCGATGGAGTTTATCAACGGCAAGATTGGCGAAAAGATTCCATTGTTCGACTGTCTGAAAGGAGTAGCTTCCAACTACGGACCTGACATGGTTGAGTGTCTCGGCAAATGGGGCAAGGAGTTGGCTGGAATGGTCAGCAAGGCGCCGCTGCGCAAGGCAGCTGCTGCCGAAGACAAGCCGATGCCGGCTCTGATGGAGTCGTCGGGCTACAAGCAGTTCTTGTTCTACAGCTACTTCGACACCTTCATGGAGTATAACCGAAAGCTGACGAATGCGCCAAAGGCCATCAGCATGAAGGACTTCGGCGTGGAGCTGATGGCGGCAATACACAACGCCGACCTCGAACTGCAGAAGATGCGCAAGGACGGCACGCTTTGGACGTTCGACCTGACCACCATTCCGGACAACACCACAGTGGACGACAAGAGTCAGGGTATGGGCGCATACCTCACGTCGCTCATGCCTAACAAGAGCGCAAACATAGCCGACTTCTCGCTGCGCAACTATGTGGAGCGTCTGCGCAACGCATGGAGCAAGGAGGACGGACGCGGCTATATCAGCGCTAACCACATGGATGAGGCTGTTGTGGCAGACATTCTGCAGACACGCCAGAACTGTGTGGCGAAGCTTGTCAACCTGGGCATACCTACATGGACCGACCTCATGGGCAGCGCCCGCAAGGACATGCTGCAGTATATGGAGACGCAGTCGGAGAACACCTGCGCACAAGTGAAGCTCGAGATAAAGCAGAAGCTGGTGCTCACGCGTCAGGCGTTCCGCGGCACGCTCACCATTGAGAACGGATCGAGCAACGCCATCGAGGATATTCTCGTCGACGTGAACGCTACGAACATGGAGACCGGCTTCATGGCTACATCGCGCGAGATGCAGATAGCTATCGAGAAGATAGAAGGCTTCGAGGGCGAGAAGGACGGCGCATGGCGACTGGGCGCAGGCAAGAAGGGCGTGGCTACCATACTCTTCATTCCTACCAAGTATGCAGCGCCCGAGAACCTCACCACCTATAGCTTCGGCGGAACGCTGAGCTTCAAGGACGGTAGCACGACGCAGAACCGCTCGCTCTTCCCCGTGAGCCTGCAGGTGAAGCCGTCGCCAGAGCTCGACCTCACTTACTTCATGCAGCGCGACGTATACGGCGACAACCCGCTCACGCCCGACGTCGTTGAGCCGGTGATACCTGCCGAGTTCTCGGTGCTCATACACAACAAGGGCAAGGGCGACGCCAACAACGTGCGCATGATTACGAAGAAGCCTGAGATTGTGGAGAACGAGAAGGGACTGCTTATCGACTTCGACATCATCAGTTCGAGCCTTAACGGAGGCGAGAAGACGATGGCGCTCGACGACGACATCGCTACGCAGTTCGGCACTATCGCTGCCGGCACTGCCTCGTACGCCACATGGGACCTCACAGCGTCGCTCATGGGCCACTTCACCGAGTACGACGTGAGCGTTACGCACGTGACCGACTACGGCAACCCCGACCTCTCGCTGCTCGACCGCGTCACCATACACGAGCTGATACACAGCCTGAACGCCACAATCGGCGACAAGGTGTACCGTGCATGGATCACGAACGACGAGCCCGACGCGGAGGATGCGCCCGACCATATCTACTTCGCCAACGGCACCGACGCGGAGCTCGTGACGCTGAGCGAGCAGACCAGAATGGAGCGCATAGACAACACGCACTACCGCGTGACGGTGCCCACCGGCATGCCGCGCAACTGGTTCTACACGGCTGTGGCTAACCCGGCTGGCAAGTACGCGAAGATACTCAGCATAACCGACGAGACGAACAACCGACCGCTCGACCCGGCTAACTTCTGGACAACCGACTACACGATGAAGGACGGCATCGACCCGCAGCTCGACTATCGTCTGCATATTGCCGACATCGTTTCGGGCAAGGGCACGAACACGTATATCGTGGAGTTTGAACCGATACCTGAACTGCGACTTGACGTGAAGAGCATCACGACGGTGCCTGCCGACGACCAGATTGCGGAGAAGCCGATAGAGGAGCTTACCGTGGAGTTCAACAAGGACATCAAGCCCGAGACCTTCACACGCGAGGACATCGTGGTGCGCCACGAGGGCAAGCTCTACAGCGGCGACATCGCCATCACGCCGAAGGACGAAGCCTCGAAGCGCGTGTTCAACCTCAATACAAGCGGTCTGAGCGAGAACGGCTACTACGTGCTGCAGGTGAAGACCGACAACATCACCGACGCCGAGAACTATCTGGGCGCCGAGGGCAAGATGGTGAGATGGATGCTCTTCAAGGACGGACTGGTTCACTACAACGTGCATGTTCTGCCGCTTGCAGAATGGGGAAGTGTGGAGTGTGTGAAGGACGCTCCGGCAGAGACGCCTGCCGCATCTGCAAAGCGCGGCATGAAGAAGGCAGAAGCCAACAGCGGACAGCTGGCTTACGGCGGCGGAATGACTTTCAAGGCTACGCCGAGCAAGGGCTACAAGTTCGTCTGCTGGAAGGACAACGCCACTGGCGAGGTGCTCTCAAACAACGCCGAATACCACGTGGAGGCACGCAACACGCTCGACATATCGGCTGTGTTCGAGGCTGAGACGTATAAGGTGACGGTGAAGTGCGACGCCGACGGCGGAACGATGGATGTGGCATCCGGAGTATACGAGTACGGCACTAAGCTCACGCTCGACGCCAAGCCCAACGAGGGCTACCGTCTGGACGGCTACAAGCTGAACGGCGTGCAGACCGAGACTGCCGCTCCGTATGAACTGACGGTAGACGGACCGATAGAGGTGGAGGTGCTCTTCCACGACCTCTCGCCCGTAGACGTTATTCTCGACGAGCGCAAGGACTATCAGCGCCCCGTTGAATACGTGAGCGCAGCGAGTCTGGAGAACGGCACGAACGTGAAGCTCTACCGCTCGTTCCTCAAGGAAGCATGGAACACTATCTGTTTGCCGTGCGCCGTGGAGAACCCCGAAGAGGTGTTTGGAGCAGGCACGCAGGTGGCAAAGCTCGCAGGCATGACGCCGACGTCGCTCACCTTCGAGTATGTAGAGAAGATGGAGGCTAACACGCCGTACATCATAAAGCCTACAGCGGTGAACAACGCGGCTTATGCCAATGTAGCGTCGCCAACGGTGCTCTACGACCTCGGAATGCGCACGCTCGAAGACCTGCCTGAGGGCAAGGACCGACCGACGTACGAGACCGAGAGCGGAGTGTCGTTCATCGGAGCGTACCGTGTGGAGAACCTGCCGGCTAACGAGGGCTACTACTACATCAGTGGCAACAAGTTCTACTACATCGACGTGCCCGTGCCCACAACACGCTACCGCGGATTCTTCCATTCCGACGTACACAACGGCGCGATGCTCAGTCTGTCTTTCGGCGGCGGTACGACAACCATAGAGGATGTCTACTTCCTGCCTGCCGGCGCCGGCGATATCTACGACCTCACCGGCAAGAAGGTGCGCTCGAGCGGCGAGTCGCTCGATGGACTGAAGCCCGGCGTCTACATCACGAAGAACAAGAAGTTCGTGGTGAAGTAGGTTGGAGATGTTGATGTGGTGAGATGTTGAGATGTTGATGTGTTGATGTGTTGAGATGTTGACATTTGATATTTCGATGTTGACATTTGAGATGTTTCGATATTGACATCTCCCACTACTTTTAATGAAAAATCCCTCTAAGAGGGACAAATCTGCTGAATATTTCCCTCAATGAGGGACGTTTTAAGCCCAAAACGTCCCTCATTGAGGGATTTTTTTTATTGCTGTCCGGTAAAACTGATAATGTGGTCAAAGACGGGCTGAAAGCCCAACAATCACATAGCCCAGGGCAGCGCCCTGGGTAAACATTATACCCCACATCTACATTCGCCCTGAAAGGGCAAAAGCCTAATTATTAAGGTGTTGCCCTTACAGGGCGCACTACTCAATA
>ERZ1026886.353-NODE-353-length-25063-cov-110.856286_pt1 | contig 25063 bp, 17 predicted proteins | sample MGYA00380173_ERZ1026886 | MGnify/ENA primary metagenome ERZ1026886 (study PRJEB33269, sample SAMEA4719809) | human gut metagenome | biome: human-associated habitat; feature: organic feature; material: feces | place: Cameroon | collected 2013-10 ... | reverse complement strand
AGAAACGGTTAATGTTTAATACGGTTACCTCTTGGGGATATGTTAACAGTGTTGATATGATTAGTGATGCTGCAACTGTGGAGATGAAGAAGAGTATAGTAAAGACATCCACCATTTCTGAAGATTTGCGTCTGGACTACAAACTGGGTAAGCATTCTTTGGGAGTGAATGGTTATGTTGCCTGTCTTCATTCCAATGGCGAACAGAAGGATTTCGAAACCCTTGATGCTTGCAACTATCATTATGGGCTGAGTGCAGTATTGGCACTTCCTTTCAGATTCTCGTTTGACACCGACCTTTCGATGTATAGTCGACGTGGATATGGTGAGTCTGTGATGAATGATGACAATTTATTATGGAACTTCCGCCTTTCCCGACCATTTTTCAAGGGAAAATTGGTTGTGAAGGCTGATGCATTCGATGTGTTCCATCAGTTGAAGAAAGTGGATAGAACAATCAATGCGCAGGGCAGGGTAGAGAAATACTATAACACAGTGCCCCGTTATGTGCTCATCCACGCCATTTATCGTTTTCATGTAGCAAAAGGTAAAAAGTAAGTCTTATCAAGTCGGCTCGAAGTACTCGGCTCATCCTAACTATATAAGCATCAAAAAAATCCGAAACAGATAACTTGGTAAGCTTCTGTTTCGGATTTTTTCTTTATTCTTCCTTAATCTTCCAATCGCTGATAGTGCGCTGGGTGCTGTCAAAACTGATACCGATTTTTATCAGTCGCTTGCCTTCTGTATGATATGGCAGCATATAGCCTTTTTCGTCTATCTGTGCCAAAGCCTCATCAGCACTCTTATCTACCTTCAGTTCGAAGACGTAGATCGTATCTGGCATGTGCATCACGGCATCAGCTCTGCCTATGGCGCTCTTTACCTCTGTGCGGATATAGATGTTGAGGAAACTGAACATCAGATAGAAGATAGTCTGATAATGCTTCTCGCTGTGATTCTCCAAATCATATGGTATCGTAGCCATATAGGTGCGCATGTGCTCCAGTGCCGCCTCGATGTCATTTCTATAAACCGCCTTGCAGAATCCCAAGAGGAAGGCATTGTTGTCAGAACGGCGAGGGTTCACATAATGAGGAATCAATGAGTTGAGCAGTCCGTCGCGTACCTCCTTGTTTGGGATGCCCAGCGTATATTCCTGAAACATCGGTTCATATTTCTTGATGGTCAGATAGCCGCTCTGGTAGAGCAATGGCAAGGCATCTGTCATTTCCTCTGTTGATTGGTCGAAGGAACTCAATACTGTCTCTTGACTCTCTAAAGTAGAAAGATTGACATGATACTTATCCAAGAGTTTCAAGAGGAAGGATGGAGTGCCGGAACCAAACCAGTAAGGAGCAATCTTTCCTGCATTCAGTGCTTTTACCAGACTGAATGGATTAAAGATATCCTCAGATTTCTCACTGAAATGATATCCGTCGTAGAATTGTGTTAGTTCTTCCAGACACTCCTCATACGTCATGTTCAGTGCCTCGCCCATAGCCTCAATATCCGGTTTCATCTGTGTAGTAAGTTCCGTCTTACTGATACCACAGATAGCCGAATACTGGTCGAACAGACTGATATTGTCGAGGTTGTTGAGTTCGCTGAAGATGCTGAGCTGCGAGAACTTGGTGATACCTGTGATGAAGGTGAACTCCAGGTATGGGTCGAGCTTTTTCAGAGGACTGTAGAAGTTCTGCATGATGCGGCGGAGCGGTTGCAGGTTTTCCTTTTCATGTACCACATCCAGCAATGCGGCATCATATTCGTCTATGATGACCACAGCCTTTTCGCCCGTCTGCTTGTAAGCCCGCTTCACGATACCATCCAGTCTTTCATTAGGACGGATTTCATCTTCTCCTTTACCATAAAGTTTTTCGTAGGGCAAAAGCTGCAGGTTCAGATAATTGTTCAAGGCATCTGCATCAAAATGCTTGGCACCGCTTAAATCGAAATGGAATACAGGGTGCTTCACCCATTCCTTCTCGTAATCAGCAATAGCCAATCCCTCGAAAAGTTCCTTTCTTCCCTCGAAATAAGCCTGAAGGGTAGAGGCAAAGAGTGACTTGCCGAATCGTCTCGGACGACTCAGAAAGATATACTTCATACCTTTTTCTCTGAAATCCACAATGTATTTGGTCTTATCTACATAGAGATAACCTTTCTCGCGAATTTCTTCAAAAGTCTGAATTCCTACAGGATATTTATTTACTATTTTTGCCATATTCCTACATGCTTTACGTTTTGCGCTGCTAAGTTACAAAGAAAATCCGAATTAGCCAAGCATAATGGTTAAAAATAAAATGTTTTGTAAAATAAGGCGTTCTGAACACCCTGAAATATGTAAAATAAGGCATTCTGAAATCTCGAAATATGTAAAATAAGGCGTTCTGTGTAGTTAAAAACATGTAAAATAAGGCATTCTTCATTATTTTTTCTTATCTTTGCATCCAGAAAAAGTAAGTGTTATTATGCTGGATAAGAGAAACTTAGAACAGATTCTTTCTGATCAGCAGGAAGAACTGGAGATACGTAGAGGCGAGACTTTGTGTCATCGACCAGAAGAGGCGCAGATAGACTTGGGCAGTACGCAGGCTCAGGTCGTGATAGGTGTGCGCCGTAGCGGCAAATCTACTCTATGCTTCCAGGCATTGGAGAAAGTAGGTGTGAAATACGCTTATGTAGATTTTGACGATGAGCGGTTGGCTAACATCCAGGCAGAAGATTTGAACGATGTTCTGGAAGTACTGTATAAGATATATGGTGATTTCAATTATCTGTTTCTTGACGAGATACAGAATATCGAGGGCTGGCACCTTTTCGTGAATCGCATGCTTCGCAGGCGGATGCATGTCATCGTAACAGGTTCTAATGCCAAACTTCTGAGCAGCGACCTGGCTACTCATCTCTCGGGGCGGTGCAAGGAGATACCTTTGTTTCCATTCTCCTTTTATGAGTATTGTCTGATGAAAGAGGTGGATACGGAAGGAATGACTACCAAGGTACAGGCGTTCAGGAGAGCTGCCTTCGATCATTATCTGAAACAGGGAGGATTTCCTGAGCTGCTCGTTATCGGCGAACACCAGAATTATGTGAAGAATCTGGTAAGCAATATTCTGCAGAGAGATATCGAACAGCGTTTCAAGATAACCTATCAGGCCACCTTCGAGCAGTTGGCTCATCATTTGCTCAATGTGGCTCCGGTCATCGTGTCTCCTTCGGAACTGTCGGCTACACTGGGGGTAAAATCGGAACATACCATCAAGAATTATATCGGCTATATGAAGCAGGCTTATCTGCTGCTGGGGCTTCAGAAGTATTCTGCCAAGAGCAAGATGAGGATAACCCAGGAGAAGGTGTATCCGATAGATGTGGCTTTGATGGATCAGCGAGATAATGCGCTGGTGGGAGAGAATCTGGGATGGAGATTGGAAACCATTGTTTATCTGCAGCTGGTTAGAGCTTATAAGCCGCAGGGGTATGATATCTATTACCTGAGCGACCGTTCGGGAGAATGCGATTTCGTGGTTTGCAAAAACAATCAGGTGAAACAAGCCATTCAGGTATCGTATGACATCTCTTCACCCAAGACTAGAAAACGGGAGATAGAAGGATTACTTCTGGCTCATCGCAAGACGCAATGCGCCGACCTGCTGCTGCTCACCGACCATGAGTACAACCAAGTTACCGAAAAAGGTCTTGACATCAAGATACGACCGGTATATGATTGGATTGTGGAAATGGGGAAGAGAAAATAGAGAAAAAAAGAGAAAATCAATCGTTATATAAGAAATGAATAAATTAAAAGCATTATTGGGCTTCGAGTTTCTACCGTTACAGATGCCAATGGTTTGACAGCTGTCAAGGTAACCTTTGATTCAGGTATCCTCTTCCAGACCAACAAATATGCGCTCAATGCAAGCGCTAAGAACGACTTGGCTCAGTTTGCCCAGGTTTTGAAGAACAATGCCGACTGCGAGGTGGTGCCCTGGTAATGGTGGGTGTATTGATGATTGATTCGTTCAAGAAGATTGAGTTGGAGGATATTTCCGAATCATTCCCTGCCTTCATCACGATGATTACGATGGTGCTCTGCTACAGCATCGCCGATGGCATCTGCCTCGGCATCCTGAGTTATGTGCTCATCAAGATGATGGTGGGTAAGTTCAAGGATTTGAATCTTACGCTCTATATCCTGAGCATCTTCCTGCTCTTCAATTATGTATTCAGCTAAATTTAGCGATAGATAAAAACGAGGCGGCAACCTGCATCACGCAGATTGCCGCCTTCTTCATTTCTAACTAACTTTCTTATCAACTATTCAAAAAATGTATCAATATATTGGGTATATCCAGGGCTGATGCCCTGGATGTAGCTTGTTTCTTATTTCAATCTTTCTTACTTCAATCTGATGATGTTCAGCGAGCTGGCTGGAATCTCTACCGTAGCACCATTCTTCTCTGTAGTTACGTAGTTTTCTACAGGATAGATGTTGGTAGGGTTGTCGATGGTGTTCTCCTCCAGGCCGCTCTTGGCAGAAAGGCGGATGAGCTTGCCATTCTTGATTTCCTTGCCCTGAAGATTAATCTTCGCTGTGGTGTGCTCGGTGCTGGTGTTGGCAATCTTCAGGATTACCTCGCCAGTCTGCTCATCGAGTGTGGCTGTAGAGAAGATGCCAGGAAGGGTGTTTGCCTTCAGCTTGGTGGCGAATATCTCCTTGCCATCCAACTTGGCGAAGATGCTGTCGCCTACTACCTTCAGCTCGATGTCGTACCACTTGCCGGTTTCAATCTTGCCTGGGCAGGTAGCAATCTGACTCTTGGCACCATTCACGATAGACTCCACACCATGCTGGGTATTGTTCCAGCCACCAAGGTTCAACCAGCAGTAGTTGTTCTTATCCACGTAGTTGAAGATGATGAGGAAACCCTCGTTGCCGGCATCCTTCTTCGCACGTACCTTATATATATAACCGTTGCTGGTAATCTCGCCCGGATTCAGACGGATGCAGCTCTCCTCGTTGCTGGTCTGCTTGATGAGGCTGCCCTCAGTCTTCCACTGTCCATGGATGTCGGTAGGCAGTTCCTGCAAGGTCATTGGCAGCGCCTTTCCGTTCTCATCGCTGTAGCCCTTGTCCTCGAAAGAAACCTGGGTGCCCCAGGTTCCCATGCCCACACGGCAGATGGCTGGCTTCACCTGGGTCTGCTCATATTTGTATGGATTCTCCTGGTTCACCTTCAGTACACGGGTACCGATGTTGTTCGCCATCACGTTCTGGACGTAGTAGGATGGAGTTCCGAATACCTTATCAGATGTATATTGAATCATATCCGGTGCCCACATACGGTTGTTGAGGTTGGCGAAGATAGGAGCGTAGGATGCCATGGTCACAATATCAGAATTGTTCTCGATGCCCATCATATAGACAGCCTCACCGAGTGCTGCATCGAGCGAACCCATATTGCCGAAGCCCTGGGTTACGGCATATTCACCTACATAAATCTCGCTGCCCTTGCGGTCGTAGTTATCATACTTGTTGAAGTTCTCTGCAAACCAGGCTGGGTTTCTGTAGTAGTGCTCATCGAGCAGCTCTACGCTCTCGTTGCTTTTCCACTTAGGGTTGTCATCGCCCCAAGCTACCACGTTGCCGATGAGGTGCATCTTAGGATATTTCGCCAATACGGCATCCTTGAACTTTTTGAAGCGCTCGTAGTAGTGGTCGCTCTGCTGGCGAGGGTTTGGCTGGTTGTTCTCATTACCAATCTCCAGATACTCGATGTTGTATGGTTCCGGATGACCGTTCTTGGCACGCAGGGCACCATATTTAGAGGTAACAGGACCGTTGGCATACTCCAGGGCATTCATGCACTCGTCAATCCAAGGCTGGATGCTATCCACAGGAGTCATACCGCCGTGCCACAAACCTACGTTTACAACATAGAGAGGCTTGGCGTTCAGATCCTCGGCAAGCTGCAGATATTCATCGAATCCCATACCGTCGCTGGTGCGATAGCGCCAGTTTACGTTCTTATGTCCCGGACGCTCCTCGATAGGACCGATGGTCTTCTCCCAGTGGAATGCATTCTCAGGAGACTCCTGTCCCTCTACGTAGCAACCGCCTGGGAAGCGGACGAACTTAGGATGGATGTTATAGAGAAGCTGAGCCAAATCAGGGCGCAAGCCATTTTCACGATTCTTGAAAGTAGGAGGGAAGAGGCTTACCACGTCGAGAACGATGGTACCCTTGCCGTCGGCTACGAGTTCAAACTGCGCCTTGGCATCGTTGGCATTGGCTGTGAGTTCAGCTGTATATTTTGTCCACTTCTTGCCTACCTTGGCATTGAGGGATGTTTCAGCATACACCTTGTCGCCCTTTGCGTTGGTGAGACGAGCCTTCAGATTACCCTTGTAGCTGCCTTTCGCCCAGAAAGAGAGCTTGTAGGTTCTGCCCTGAACGGCGTTGATGCCCCAGAAGCCTTCGTTGATGAGAGAGGCTGTGGCAGCAGGCTTTGCCGCAATGGTAAGCTGGAGCGCCTTGCCCTGTGCATTGTTGAGCAGACCCTTGTTGATGAGTTGTGTCTGGATCTTTGCACCTTCCTGAGCGGAAGTTTTCCAGGTAGGGATATTCTTGTCATCATCTTCGAAGGAGCGGTTGCTGATGAGTTCGGCATAGAGACCGCCGTCAGCAGCGTGGTTGATATCCTCGAAGAAGATTCCATATAAATTAGGTGAAACCTTGACGCCTGGGTTAGAGGCATCTACATGGATGGTTACTTGGGCGTTGACTGCCATGAAAGAGGCGAGAGCCGCCGAAAGTAAAAACTGTCTTTTCTTGTTCATTGTTTATTCTTTAGGCTTGTTTTTATTTTGTTGCTTGTTATTTGCTGGTAGCATGAAGCCGCAGCTTTTTGGAAGTTACTTCCTGCTGCGATTCATACACAGCCGCAAAAGTACACAAAATACACGGAAAAGAGGTGGACAAAACGGAGAATATAGTGTAAAAGGTGGATTTTCTGCTGAAAATCCACCTTTTTATCCTTCTCCTTTTTATTCTTCTCCAGTAATCCCCCAATCCAATATGCCTTTTCCTTCCTCGTCCAGTTCTATGCCGAGACCTATCACCTTTCGCTTATCAGCCTTGAAAGGTTCCAGGTATTGGTTTTCTAGAATCTGCTGGATGGCTGCTTTCTTGCCGCCATTGTTTCTCAGCTTCAGTTCTATCACGTAGATGTAGCGGGAAGTCTGGGCGATGAGGTCGATTCTTCCTGTAGCAAGCATGTGCTCTACTTCTACTTTCAGTCCGATGGCATTCAGAATGGTACTGATGATGAGTCTATAGCGCTCTTCCATATCCATTGAGGCAAGCTTCTTGTTGCTGTAAGGCACGTCGGCAACCAATGCTTTCAATGTTTTCATGGCATCAGCGATTTCGCCTGTACCCAATTGGCGGAACAGACTACTCTGCAGACTGATGATATCGCTTTCTGATTGCATCGTCAGCGTGGGGAGAACAACCTCGTAGAGGGCCTGTTTCACCTCCTGGTTTGGGAAACCTAGGAAGTAACCAAATTCATCGCTGCTTTTGATGGTAAGATAGCCCGTCTGATAGAGGAAAAGCTCTGCACCACCATTGATTACATCAGAACTCTCAAGCGTCTTGCGTAAGATCGGACAATGTTCGAAATTGCGTAAGCGAAGCTCCATGTTATCCACAAACTTCGGCAGCATGGAGGTAGCCCCAGATGAAACCCAGAAACAGCTCAGGTCTTGTGTGTCAAGCGCATTGAGGAGACTGAAAGGATTGTAGATGTCCACCATATTTCTGCGACTGAAATGGTAACCATCGTAGTAATCCTTCAGATTATCATGGGTTTGTTGCAAGGTCCAGCCATTCACTTCTGCCATTCTTTCCAGTTCCGGCTTGAAGTTCTGCCCGATTTCTTCTTCAGTAATACCGCAGATGGCAGCATATTCTGGTAGGAAACTGATATTGGTCAGGTTGTTGAGAACCGAGAAAAGAGAAATCTGCGTAAACTTGGTAATGCCCGTGATGAAGACGAAACGCTGGTAGGCATCATCAGCCTTCAGAATGGCAAAAACGCTTCTATATACGTCTGTGCAACCCTCATGCTCGGGAGTTTTCCAGGAGTGCTGGAGAGGAGAATCGTATTCGTCGATGAGAATGGCAACTTTCTCGCCGGTCTGCTTGTATGCTTTTGTGATGATGGCGTCAAATCTGTCGGCGAGTCTGGCAGTAGGGTCTGGTGTGATGGCATACATCTCCTCGTATTCCTTGAATCTCAGGTTCAGATAAGAACGTAGGGTGCCAGCATTAGCTCCCCCTCGGCTCATATCGAGGCGAATCACCGGGTACTGTTTCCATTCCTTCTCCAGCTCCATGATTTTCAGACCTTCGAAGAGATCTTTTCTTCCTTCGAAGTAAGCCTGGAGCGTATCAACAAGCACAGATTTTCCGAATCGGCGAGGACGGCTTAAGTAATTATACTTAAAACCTTGGTTCACCAATTTCCAAATCATGTCAGTTTTATCAACATAGAGGTATCCTTCCTCTCTGATAGCATTGAAAGATTGTATGCCTACCGGCAGCTTTCTGTATTCATTGTTTGCCATAATCATTTCTCCTATTCCTTTCTTTATCCGCAAAGATACGGCAATTTTTTGGATTGTGCAAGTTTTTGGCAATTAAAAAGATGTAAATCGTTTCTGACAGGGGGGATTGCAAATCCCCAAGTTTGATAAGTCGAACCTTTTTATACGACGGATTGCAAATCCGTCGAAACTGCAAGACCGAACTGTACTATCGCTGTGCCTTGTAAGTACTATCGTTGCTGCATCGATTTAACGTAAATAGTCTTCGGAGTAACCTTTACTTGTTGCCAGAAGAACTAATAGTATAAGCCGTAAAAGCCTATCTCTCCAGCCGCACAACAGCTGTTGTGCGCTTGCATAACAGCTGATATGCGCTCGCCCAACACCTGTTGTGCAAGTGGAAATCAGCTGGCGGGCGGATATTTATTTTAAATCTTCCTTTCTTCCGTGAGGCGTCCCAGCGGATTTGCAATGCGTGAGGTGGCTGTCTTCCGTGAGGCGTCCCAGCGGATTTGCAATGCGTGAGGTGGTTGTATTCCGTTAGGCGTCCCAGCGGATTTGCAATCCGCCGTTAAAAAATGTTCGACCTTTTCTTTGCGGATTTGCAATCCGCTGCAACTTGTAGCGATAATCCGCCAGTTTCAAAAATACTCTTCACTCTTCATTGAAGTGGTGTAAGTCGTTGTGTATGAGCTATTTTGATAGGGTGAAGAGTGCGCTCGACTCTTCACCACTCTTCACCACCCTTCACCCGGAAAAATTTGTGATGATGAATAAAGCAGGTTAAAGTGCCAAACTTGGGTTAAATCAAGACCTTTAACGTTAAAATAATGCAAGAAGTTTGGCGGTGTGAGGGGAATAATGTATTTTTGTATCTTAATTATGTTAAACGTTTTAAAGGAGAAGATTATGAAATCAAGAGCGATAGGATTAAAAGAACCACAGTTAGTGGTTTCAATATCAGACCCATCTTTGGTCAATAAACTTAAAAGTGCCATTCAAATGCTCCATGGAGTAAGTTCTATTTCGGTTTTGAAACCTAAGAAAACGGAATTGGAACTTGCTGAAGAGGATGTTGCTAAAGGTAGAGTTACACAATGGAACTCTGTTGATGAAATGTTTGATACTATTCTTGGTAAGTGATGTATAAATTAGGAACAACTAAAAGATTCGACAAAGCGTTGAAACTTTGTCGCAAGCGTGGCTATCCGATAGAGAAATTACAGAAAGCGATTTACTTATTGGTAGAAAATGGTACTTTACCTTCAGAATACAAACCACATATACTTCATGGTAATCATGAAGGTGAATGGGAAGCTCATATTGAATCAGATTGGCTTTTGATATGGGAACAGAATGATACGGAATTGACGCTGTTGATGTTAACTACAGGTACTCATTCTGATTTGTTTGGCAAAACGAAAAGATAAAATGGATCACCGGCAAAAGGTGAAGAGTGGTGAAGAGTGGTGAAGAGTTGAGCCAACTCTTCACCTCTCGGAACCCCAGTGTTTATCGGGGTTTCAGGCGATTTGGTGAAGAGTGAAGAGTAAAAAAGAGAGTGGGGATTTTCTCTCCCGACGTATCGTTTTGTGCCTGGCGATGGCAAGATATTGCCCGGGTAAAGGGCAATATAATGCCGTAGTGAGGCAATAAGCGCTGGAAGCGTCTTTACCACCCGTCAGTACCATCATGATGACCTCTCAGTGACACCTTGACTCCTTGTCAGGAGTATCCTGACAAAATGAAGGGCTGGACTTTCTCACGAAAACCCAACCCTTCTTTTTAAAACAGCTGTTTTTGAACTTTATTATAAGTAAAAGATGTTATTATATTTATCACTTATCTTGTGTTTATTTCAGAACACCTACCAGGCGTAATGGCATTGCCTTGTAGCGGCCGGTGTTCTTACCATTACTACCACTCACGAAACGTACGTTGGAAAAACCCTTCTTATCGTTGTACACGTCGAAATAGTTATACCAGTAACCATATTCCGGACTTTTTCCACTGAATCCTTGTGTTCCAGAGACTAGTGTTTTGGTCCAAAAGACCACGTGCATTGGATATTTATGGCTTTCACCTTCCAGATATCCTCCGTATGGCAGATAGATGGTTTTCAACTCAGAGCTTGTTGTATTCATAAATGTACAATAGTACGATTCTCCAAGAGCAGTATGGCGTACCTCTGTTTTAAGTGTATCATTCGCAATCAGGTCCTCAAACACCGATTTCTCTGGTATTTCAAAGCCTTCAGGAGATAGAGTAGAGGATAGATTCCACTGCTTCTTATCCTTATTCTTATCCTTATCATCTGCAATCTTGAAGTATCCACCGATAGCACCTTTATGGTCTTTAAGTTCGTTGACGTCTGGTACATAAGGACTATTGTCGGTAGCACCCAGGTTTCGGTCGAGCATAATGTAGGTATGGGCTTTTCCCTTTACCTTCACTACACCATAATAGAACATACCTGTTACCTTAAGTTTGCCATCACCACCCTCTGTTAATTCGTATTTGTTTGCCATATCATCTGTTATCTCATGGAAGATACCAGTATGATAAACAGTGTAGGTGATGTTGATTCCATCTGCATTTTTTATCGTAAAGGTGCCTTTCCAAAGATCATAATTATTATCGCGATCATCATTCAACGTCACTTTCCAGTAATCTCCCTCAGCGCTAACCGTGAAATGGGTATCGGTATCTGTCAGATCATCCCCTGTCTTTTTAGGAATCTTATAACTGTAGGCATTCTTTCCTACAGTAAAATGAAGACCATCATTTCTTTTTACGTTTTGCATTTGATCTGGTCTGATTCCTTTAACGTCCTTATCCAACCAGGCAAAATAGTCCCAGTTATACTCTCTGTCATTTTCTAACATGATGATTTTTCGCTTAGGGTCGTCTCTCATGAAATCGAAGCCCGCCTGGGTTATCTTCACATCAAGCTTGAGATCACCAGAAGATATCGTAACCGTTCCTGTTCTTGGGGTTTCATGGATGTTTGGATCCAGCGTAAACGTCAGAACATATTTCTTTCCAGAAGAAGACGTTTTTGTTTCTGGAATTTCTGATTCTGATGTCTGTGGATTACTCTTAATCCAGCTATCTTCAGAATTGATTTCTATTCCATAGAGTTTGCCGTCAGCACTTGTTGCAGAAGAGAGCGTAGTGACCAATGTGATTGTAGCTTCAGTTGCTGTTGCTTTTACTGGTTGATCATCACATACGCCAAGTTCATAATCCTTGCAGGCGATCATCTTGGTGATGGCAGGATTATCATCTTTTATTTCTGCCTCAATTCTGTTTTCCGGTTGTGCCTTGATGGCTTCGTCCAAAGTCTTAAAACCATAATCATTCACCTTGGTTACGGTGATGGTATAGTTATGGTTTCGCAAGAGGGCATACTGGGAACTCTTGTCAGTATTATAAAGGCCAACTTTATAGTAACCTACTTTGTAACCTTCTTTACCCTTGTATTTAGCCATGATGATAACGTTAGCTACACCTACTGAAGTCTCGTTAACAGCTACAACACTGCTTGAACCATAGCCAACATTTTCGCTGAATTCTTTAGTTTCTGCCAATCCGTCATCTTTTGGCTCTTGATAGCTAGCAGGTGCGATAGCTGTTTTCTTAGCTGTATTATTGATGATAAGTCCTGCGCTTTCTTCAGGAAAGATACCCTTAATGCCTTCAGCAACTTTGAGGGTAATCTTGGCATTAGAGCGCAGAAGCGAAATCTTGGCAGTCTCAGGAGTTAGCAAATCGCTAACCTTTTTGCTACCCCAACAAACTGGCTCAGTAAGGCTTGGAGTGCGCTCTGCTGCTTTACTGATATCCTGTAAGTCGCTTGCTTCTCCATCTGTGACTTCGGCATTGGCAACTACTTGTATGTAGCTTGCTTCTTTCGGAGTGTTTGCTTTGATGTTATAGCTGCCATTGCTTTGCTTGTTGGCGTCTGTTAATTGACTGGTACAATCTTCTTTGCTTAGATACTTGTTGCTACTGTCGTAATAAAGCAAAGTGAGCTTGTTGATAGATTCTGTTTCCGTAGCATCAGCTCTTGTGCCCAGTTGCTTTTCAGAAAAATTGGGCAAATCAATGTTCAAGACAAGTCCCTCGGCAGGGATTTCATCCCCGCCGAGTCCGATTGCCTCCATCGTATCCTTGCAGGAAACAAGGCTTAGGAGCAATCCTATCCATATCATTAAATGCTTTATCTTCTTCATTTTTTCCAATATTATTTATTCAGTTACGCCATTAGGCTTACCTTGATGCCATTTGTCTCCTTGGTAATAACCAGTGTCGCCATACTTCTCGTAGCTATTGCCATCGAAGAGTGTAATAGTAGGAGAATTATCGTTGTTTTCTTTTTTCAGGAGGATGTTTTTTTCGTGTTCCCCTTTTACTGCTTTCAACTTGATGGTTGTTTTATACCAACCATTTCCCACATTCTTGCATTCCCAGCTGTTTTTGGCATTAGTATCCCAAATGGTAAACTGGTCTGTTCCTGATGCGATACCATATACCTTATACCATCCAAAAAGCTCAAATTGGGTATATACCTTGAACTCTATGTCCTCTATTTCAGGCATATCATCATGTACACGCCATATAGGGTCGGATGTAGGATCATAGACAATCCAGCCTTCACGGTCTTCATAATCGAAGAGAGGAATACCTGGCTCTAGATGATGAGGACAGCGGTGTAAACTATATCCTTGATCTAGATATGTATTATTACTGAACATAATCAATGTCTCACCTGGCGTAATAGTTCTTTTACCTTCTGATCCATTTGTATTTGATACAGACTGCGCATATTGACCGAAGTCTTTGTAATACCATCCGGTGTTAGTCTCGTCGGCCACCATTTTATCTCCAGGCCATCCATTTCTATCGGTCCCTTCCGTAAAAATCCAACCTTTTCCTGTAACGGCATCTTCTGTTTCACCAATCTGGGTATATACATAGATGCGGTGGTTGTCTGGTTGGGGAACACTTGTATCATTTGCATCCTTATTCCATCCATCGCTCCAGTTGTTTTTACCTTCTTCTGATAAGATTCCCTTGAAATTATCGGAACTGTTACCTCCAGTATATTTACTGCGGTCATTAATCGCTCTGAAATAGATACGATAGTCACCGATAGGAGGACTAACTGTTACACGAACTGTCTGAAACTTAGAGCCGTCTTTTGACTTTACCGTGAATTCATGAATGGTGGTTGTTACAGGATCAGTTGCTGCAGTAACCGTGAACGTTCCTGTGGCGGCATCCGATAAAGCTAAACTCATATTGATGGTAGAGTTACCTTTTGTATTTGTAGTTCTATCCAGCACAATACCCCCGAGATTAGTATCCCATTTCACCGTTCTGATATTCTGAGATTCATCATCTTTATTATAATAGATGACCAGTTCTTTTGTAACATCCAGATAAGGTGTAACATCATAATGTACATCTATATATTTCTTGAGGTTATTTACCTTGAGCCAAAACTTAGCAGTGCCTTTTCGCTGATCTTCTGCATAAGCACTGATAGGGATATCTGGATTCACGCGAAACTCTATACTATCATTGCCATTAGCGTCTTTACCACGTTTGGTGCCAATGATGATGTCTTTTGAGTCTATTTTATTATCGCATCCAAACTCTACTGTGACTGCATTCGAATTATATGTGATATAATCATTTTTCATTGAAGTTACATTAGCCTCCGTCTTGCTTACCCACAATGTAGTATGGTTGAAGTCGGCATCTATCTTTACAGGAGTCCAGTCCTTTACGCTCACATTACAGTCGAGGGTTGCGTTTCCCAGACTCTTGATCTTGCCGATAATCTCGTAGTAGGTGCCACGAGGGAAGGTTGGAAGCTCTGTAGTAGAGCTTTGCTTGTGACCTAATGGAATGATATACTTGTTGTCGATACTTTCATCGATGCTTCCTTTAATAGCCAGTCGTGACTGCTGGGATGCATTGGCGATGTATCTCTCCGGCAAATAGTATGTGCCCTGGAAAAGCCATTTGGCTGTGGCATTTGTTGGATTGTCAGAGCCTGTGACTCCTTCTTTGAGGGTGATTACATCTTTGTCGTTTATATTTGCATTAGCATTCTCTTGTGTCCATTCGCCATCTTGATAGTAAAGGCCATTTTTGTTATTGGTAGCATCATATTGTTTACTCTCAAAGCCTTCTGCATATTCTTTACTAACTTCAGACTGGCTGAATTTTCCGTCCCAGCAGAGAGAAGTGCTTGGAGATAACTGCTGCGCAAGAATATTCTTGATTGAAAAACTTTTGCCGCTGAATACTTTTGCTTCAGCAGGATCGAAAATGAGATTCAACTTTACCTTGACACAGGTGAACTTCAGATTTGCGATAACAGTTGCTGATTTATCTGTTGCCTTGATTTCTGTTTCTTCAGTTTTGCCGTTGATATCCTTAGGCTCATATATCATCGGGATATTCGTGCAAACAGGCATACCTGGCTTTGTTCCGATACCATAATTCAGTATTTTCTTTTTGAGATCATCTTCTTTCTCAATAGTCTGATTGCTCAATACATCACTCATATTGGCAACTACATAGATATGGTAAGTTCCTGGCTCAATGGTGAGCTGGTAATTGGCAACGTTTTCTTCCAGCATCATGCTTGCCAATGGCGCAGGAAGATTCTCTGCTACCAGCTTTCCGTGATTATTTACAGGAAAGGCGTAGAGGCGAAGATCATTGATCTGGCATTCATCTACTGTGGCATTATAGGTAGGTACATCAGAGGAACTGCCGCTGAAAGCATTGCCGTTCGCACTGAGCACGGTTGGTACCAGCACGTGCAGGTTGCTAGACGAGTTGAAGGAGTATCCGTTACCCTCCAACTCGTCATTACAACTAACTGCAAATAAACTAGTCAACAACCAAACTATGAAACCTATATAGATATGAAATCTTCTCATGATAACTTTACCTTTTACTTTTTCCATCTCGATGCTTCCATCTCGATGAATGATTTACGATTATAAGTCGACACGCTGTATGCGCTTGCTCCAGTCGAGGATGGAGATGCCGAGTTGCATATACTGCCACTGGTCGCCTTTGAGGAAGAAGTCGAGCTTGTAGTCGTATTCTCTATCCAGGAACTCCTGTGCCGAATAGTTCATGTTCTCGAAGGCTCCTCTGCCTTGGGCGAGACAATCGGCTAGGTTGATGCGGACCACCTCCTCGCCCGTCTTCTTGTTCCAGATGCTCAGTATCGCATTCTTGTCGTTCTCGGTTACGGGATGAAGTACGACTCTACTGAACATCAGGGCTGCGATGGCTGTTCGTTCTGTTACTTTGCCATCTTGATCCTTGAATTCGGTGGTCCATGTCTTGTATGGAGTGTATCTTAACTCCTCGTCGGGGAGGAGGGAATTGTCGTAGTTGATGTAGCCGTTGGCATCGGTTATCTGATAACTGAAGTCGTCGGCATTGATGTTGGTAGGCTCGTTGAGCTGGTGCAGTCGGACGGTGAGCTGCTTGGTATCTCTGACGAGGCTGATGGTATGTTTTGTTACCTGTAAGTCTTTTACTTCTACGAGATGGTCGCTGAGTCCCTGCCAGAGTGTGTCGAGTGGGAGAGATTGATTCTCTACGACAGCTGGATTATCCTCCGGGGCGTTGCCGTCAGGGCTTTGGGCATTCTGGTGATTCGGACTGGTGCGGTCGAGCCTTACGTTCAAATCCTTGATGTCGCTGCCTTCCTGGGGAATGGCGATTTGGAATTTGGCTCCATTATGCGTACGGGTTTCTTCGTATTTCTTCTGGAAGGCGAAGGTGGCGAAGCGATATTTGCCCGGTTCCAGATTCAGGCGCATGGTATAGTTATGGTCTTTCAGCGGCTGCGATGTTTCACTGTTGTAGGCATCTTGGCGAGTAATGAATTTACCCTGCTGATCATATACGAACACGCTAACTCCGCCTACATGATCGTTGAACATGTCGGCACGTTGCACGTTGTAGTCGTACTTGAACTGCAAGTCAACTCCCATATCGCAAGGAGGGAGGTCATCGTGCATCAAGTCGTTGCAGCTGCTGAGCATGCTGCCGAGAGCGACGATGCTGCTGAATGCTGTCGTGCGGCTGATAGCAGCCAAGCTGTCGAATCCCCATTCCATGCGTATATTCTTGATCCAACTATGTAACTTATTGTTTGCCATGATGCTTTTTGGTTATTATCAATATAATGTTTCAGAATATCAGGTTGTGTTTCTAGCTTCCACTACGGTGAAGCTGAAAACACAACTCGTATGTTTTAACGAAGGCGGGAGCCTAAGCTCCGCCTTTCGTTGTTATTACGCTATTACAAATCAACGCTCTGTGAACGCTTAGCCCAGTCGAGGATCTTAACGCTGACGTTGATGTACTTGGTATCCTCATCGTCTGGGGTATCAGGCTTAACTTCTGGAACGTCTGGATAACCAGGACCGCTAATTTTGTTGATTGTGAGGTCGTACCAGTTGTTGCGGAGCACTCCGTAACGGCCGAGCCAATTCAGGTTATTACTGTCATATGTTTTATCGCCTTCTTTCCAAGGAGTCAAGTCGTCACCGAAGTGCTTGATACGGGCAATATAATAGCTTTCACCATTCTTGTAGGTCTTGATACCTACACCATTAGTCTCGTCAAGGCCGAGTTTGTCATTGAGCTGAGTGACTAAGCCAGGAGTATTAACCTTTTCTGTTTCTCCGTCCTTAATTGATACATTTTCTATAGTTAAGAAATGTGTACCTGCTTTTAACAAATCTCCCTTAAGTTCTACTTTTAGGGTATTTGTTGTTTTCAGAGCCTCATTAGCTTTACTTGTAATCTGTTTAATAAGGTTGTCCTTTGTCCAAATGTCAGAACTGTTACCAATCATAAAGAAGGTCTTTTCTGTCGCAGAAGCCAAAGCATTTGGAGTATAAGTTGCCTTAAGAAGTACACGGGTAGTCTGACCTTGAAGCATATTTTTGATGTCGAAGGTGTTCTCTAAGCAATACAATGCCTTAGATGATTCCGTCCATTTAGCATCCGTACCATCGGCTTTTGCTATTGTGAATTGTGCTTTGCATTTGGCAACGTCTGATAAGTCCATGCTGTAGTTAGGGTCGATACCCCAATATACACGCTTGAAAGCACCTGTTGCAGGGTGGCTTACGAAACGAGATGTAGCAGGCGCAGTACCTGTAGTAGCTGCTGCATCTTTCCAAATATTAGCATAAGCAGGAACTGTTTGATCTGGTGACGTTAAACCAGCCTTCAAACCAAAAGTAACATGTACAGGGAACGACTTTTTGTTGGTAACATCCAAAGCCCAATTTGTGATTTTTACGTCATCTTTACTATATTTAGTTCCTGAAGCCTTGGCTCCTTTAAAGTAATCATCTCCAGTACCTTTACCTACAGTAACTTTAGCCAAGCCACGTTCTACGTGAACCGTTGCACCAGGTTTACTATGTGCCTCTTCCTTTGTTCTATAGATACCCTTTATTTGAACGAGGGTTGTTGGCTCTTGATCAGCAGCTTTGAATTCTGGAGCATTAGCCATATAGAAACCTTTAGTATTATCTAAAAGGTTTGTTGCATTTGTCGCAGCATTCCAAGCTCCATATGTAGTGGAACCTGAAGGAAGGGTAACTTTGTTTCCTGTTCCTGCCTCATTATTAAGGATGACCAATGCATAATAATCGCCTTTCTCACCAACTGTAGCCTTCTTAAGCTCAGCTGTGATAGTTGCCTCAGTTGTGATACCATTACCTGTTGTGTTGTCCTTCTTCCAAGGCTCCAAATTTCCGAGTTTGGCTGTCTCAACGTACTCAAATTCGTTTTCAGATGTTCCAGCCTTCTTGAAAATAAGGAGTGTAGCATCGTTTACAGTATACTCAGAAGCTGTACCGCCATCAAACTTGTCGTTTGAGGCACGTGTACCACTTGTTGTAGGCAAGTCGATAGTGATAGATGCATAGCTTGTACCTGATTCATTCTCACCTGAACCATTACCCCCCCCTACTACTAAATCGTTGTTGCTAGAGCAACTAGCAGTCATAGCAGCCAAAACTGCCAATCCAAAGAAATGTTTAATTCTCATAATTGATGTGATTTTATTGTTAGTTATATCTTTTATTGTTCCGCCTTCATTTCCTCGTAGATCTTTCTGATGCGCTCTGCTTCCTTCGAGTTTCCTGCCTTGGCAAGATGCTTTTCGGCAGTTACGAGGTCGCCCTTCTGCAAATCTGTGCAGGCGGCATTGAGATTGGCTGTCTCATCATCAGGGAAGAGACGGACGGCAATATCAAATACCTCGTTGAACTCTGGAGAACCAGGCTCATAGGTCTGTGCCACCAGATACATCTCCTGTAATGACAACTGCTGAGGCTTGGTCTTCAAGATTACCTTTGCCTCCTCAATGTCGAAAGGACGAACGGTATAGGTTACCGTATAGTCGCTGTGGCGCAAACGAGGATAAATCTCACTCATGATGTAGCGATAGCTCGCCGGATAAAGCTTCTTGATTTTCTGGTCCTTTGCATCGGGTGCCAATGATGAGTTGGCAACGGCAAGGATGGCAGACTTATCGGCTAAGTTGCTGGCTTCCACCTTCTTCTTGAATCCTTCCCAGTCTTCTGGGGTGGCGTGATAGGTGAAGAGCTTTTTATCGATAGTGTAGAGATTGCATACATAATTGCGCAGGGCAGCCGCACGGTTGTTGGCGAGTCGCACATTGTTGGCGTAAGGACCGTCTGGCGACGCATAGCCATGAATATCGATATTGGTGATGCTCACATCCTTGTCGTTCTTTACGAGGTCGATGGTGGATGTAATCTTTCTCAGCTCTGTGGCATTCTCACGGAAGTCGGCAAGGATATCGCTCTTGTTGAGTTTGAAGCTCAGGTAAGCTTCACCCTTTTCGGCTCTCACCTTGATGGCTTCAGCCTTTGGCTTCACGTAATGGTCGCGACCAATCTTGGGTATTGGGTTGATGACCGCCATCTGGGTGGTATCCTGATCCATCAGGTTGCCGCATCCGCAGAGGTCTTCCGTCATGGAGAGGTTGAAAGCCTTCATCCACTTCCTGTAGGGAAGGGTCTGCGAGAAGAGCACCTGCTGTTCGGTATCATTCCTGCGTCTCACCACCACTGCCTGGCTGTTTTTCAGTTTGCTGCTTTTGCGCAGGTATCTGATGTTCTGGTTTTTGCCATTGATGATAATGGGATTCAGGGCGATGGTATCTTCTCCGGCAATAAGCGGCGTGAAAACCAGCTGTTGCTCTGATTTGAGCTGCAGGCTATCGAGATGGAGGCGGAAAGCAACCTTGAGACTGTCGCTCTTCTTCTGTGTCAAGACGTTGTCTATCAGAATCTTGCCGCCAGCCAACCGTAGCTGCGAATCATCTATCTTCTGGGCTTGGACAGTCAATGCGCTCTGTGCAAACAGAATGCAAAGGGGCGAAATGACCGCATAAAGCTTCATTTTCTTCATATTCTTCATCTTGTAAAAGAGGGTTTGATTTTGTTTTTCGCTATCTCGGTGATATCGTTCCTAGAATGCGTATATCAGGGAAAGGGCGGCTTTAGTTGGACCTACATAGTTGCGGTGGTCCTTGTCAAGACATTTGTCACATCTTCCGTAGAGCTTGTATGGGCTGTAGATGTATCCTAATCCGATGGATCCTTCGAGATTGAGGTGCTCAGACAGCAGCCATTGGTATCCGTAGGTGAGACCACCACCGACATACCAGCCTTCGTAATGTCTTCCTTTCTCTGTCTTTGGCAAGATGCCGAAAGGCAGGTCCACATTTTTGATGTTGTATTCACCTCCAAGGGCATGGATGCCGAAGAAGTGGCCTCCAAATTTCTGGCAGGTGTACCAGCGGTACTCTGGCATTACGTTCCAGTAGCGCAATTTCTTGTCGCCAGAGAACTTCCAGGGATTCAGGGCGCCGAAAAGCTGAAAAGTGCTCTTCCTGCCCGTGCCTATTTCTAGACCAGCATTGAGCGAGGTGGTTGCCAAACCAAGCAGGTTGGTCTTCAGTGCTACCTCTTGCGCTCGGGTTACTACTGTTGAGAGAATCAGCAGCAGCAACATCGGTGTTCGTTTGAACATACTCTGCATCATCATCATATTTTTACTCTGTTATTTTCTTTCTTAAGGATAATGCTAGTTGCTTATTCTTATTAACGTCATTTACTTATTCTGAGAGGCCTACCCTTGTAACAAGATAGATGTCACTGGGTTTCCTTTTCGGTTGCAAATATATGATGATTTTCTCAAACTAGCTTAATAAAAGTGATGAAAATCCCGAAAAATGAAATGCAAACGTTTGCATCATAGTGCAATTTGTGCGGGAACACAAAATTTGCGAATATGATGTAAGTAGTTGATGTATAATAAAATAAAGCGAAAGTGTGAGTTGCACACCTTCGCTTTTGAAACATTGTGTTTTGATGAATTTCTTTTTTTGTGATTGGAGAAATGGAAGACGGGGAAATCCGGCTTTTGGGGGGATTATTTCAGAATTTCCATCGCCTTCTTCAGACCTCTGTCCACTGCTGTAGGATCGTTCTGATAGAGCTTCTCCTTTTCTTCTGCGGTCATCTCGTCGAGCAGATAATCGGGGGTGATTCCCACACTTTCCAGCAGGTTGCTCTGCGCATCCTTGGTAAGAGAGAACGGCATGTAGAAGTAGAGGTAGCTGGTTACATTTCCTATCCATCCGCCATTGCTGGCTTCGTTGTCGGAAGTGAGCATCGCCTGCGCTCCGTAACTGTTTCTGCCTATCGTCTTCACGTGGTCGCCCTGACTCTTCAGGATGAGGGTTGTCACCTCCGACATGCTGGCACTGTAGTTGTCGAGCAGGATGGCGGTAGGGATGTTTCTGCCCAGGCTCTTCGACGTAACCGTAATCTTCTGAGGAATCCATGGGGTATAGCTGTATGGATTATTGTCCTCTTTTTTGCGCACGTAGGCATAGACGGCTGTCTGGGTAATGAGGTAGTCGGTAAGCAGACGGGTATCGATCACGCTTCCGCCTCCGTTACCACGGAAGTCGAGAATCAGCTTCTTGATCTCGCCCTTAGCCAGAGGCTCCAGGAACAGACGGCGGTAACCTTCTACGCAGAGATGATTGTAGGTAAACTTCAGGTCGCTCCAGTAAGCATAGAGTTCCCGCTCATGCCAGAGGTAATCGGCAAGAGCCTGGCAATACCAGCTGGCAAAACCGGAGGCTGAAAGCATCTGCTGGTAACGGGCATCGCCCTGCAGCTTCTGTCGGATCTGTTCGCCCATGCCGCTTGCATCAGCAGTAATAGGTAACAGCTTGAGGAGATTCGGCGACTTCTCGTATGCCTCGCTGGCGAGAGCATAGAGACCGGAATAATCGCCCTGGTTGCTGTAAGCCGCCATCTTCTCGCAGGCTTTGGCTGCCTCATCCGAAGCCAGATAGCTATCCATATCGGCAAGCAACTGCGCTGCTTGCTGCTCAGCCTTCTCTCGCTTTCCTGCATCTGTAATCAGTTCCTTCGCCTTGTCTGTTATCTTGGAAGCATCCAGATGATAGGTGCTGGCGGCATTGCCAGGGAGATAGGTCTTCTGATATTCGTGGAAACAGTTTTCGTAGAGCGCAAACTTGTTGAAGCCGAGGTAATAGGTGCCCGGCTGCTCCTTCAGGTAACCGCCCATGATGCAGAAACCATCCGAGGTAATCTCGCCGAAGGCTGTACCATCCAGGTTGAGCTGGTCGCGGGTATGGTTCCAGTGAGCATTCAGCGGGAAATACTCGGTCTTGTTGCGGAGCGTGCTGTTGAATCTCACTGTTTCCATAGAAGAGTGGGAGACGGGCAGGGTAATCTTGACATAGAAATGCTGGTCGATGATCTTGTCGATGATTTCCTGGAAATACTGCTTTGCCTTTGCGTTGTCTTCCTGAATCTCCTGCTGGGTAAAAGCTGGGGTATGCTGGAAGGTCTTCAGGGCATCAAACTTGGGCTTGTATTCCTTATATACCTGGTCCCAGGTCTGCGAAGATACGGCAGACTGCTCATTGAGGGTGCAGTAGCGCTGGTTCATCACGCTCCAGAAAACCTGGAACAGGTCGCCATACGACTTGACATCGGTATCGGAATAATCGGAAATCGATTTCTCGTTGGCATCATTGTCTGCCACACAACTGGTAAGCGACATTCCCGTGGTGGTTGTCGCCAGGAGGAAGGCGAAGAGGCATCGCATTCCACCTTTTATATATATAGGGGTTCTCATAAATTATATGTTTTAAAAGCTTTTGCCCTTACAGGGCGTATTGCTGTCTGCTATTATACCCAGGGTGTTGCCCTGGGCTAGGAGCTTTTGCCCTTTCAGGGCGTATGGGGCTAGGAGTTTTTGTTCTAACAGGGCGTATGGGGCTAGAACTTATAGGCAGCCGAGGCTGTGATGAGGCTGGAGTTGCGGCGGGCAGTCTTGCTGGTGCTAGCTTTATCCTGGTAGATATGCGAGAAGCCGTACTGGAAGTTATACCCGATGGAGCCATCTATTCTTCCGAAGGAATAACCTATCTTGATGCCAGCCTCTCCGCCAAAGAGACTGCGGCGGAGATGGTTCTCATTCTTCCTGAAATCGTAGGTGGTGTTATAGCGGGTGTAGGAACCATCGCCCTTGTACCCCTCCATGATGTTCATCGGGTACATACCCTTGGTATGCATGGAGGTGAAGTATTCGTAATAGATGCCCACCTGCGGCTTGATCCACAATCCCTTCTCGTGGTAAGGATTATGGAGGAGATAGTAGCCTACATGGAGCGGGATGCTGATGAAGTTGTTGTTGTATCGGGTGTTCCAGGAGTCGCTGCCGAGGTTCTGGTACAGGTAGTCGCGCTGAACGAAGCGGATGCCCGCTCCTACCGCCAGCTGATCTACGATATTGTATTCGGCACCGATGGCAGCCGTGAAACCCGGTCGCACCTTATAATAAGTCTCCGACAAGCCCGATACATCCGTATCAAGCACACTGCAACTGACACCAGCTTCTGCCTCCACCTTCCAGCGGTAGGAGCTCTGCTGTGCCAGAATGCCTTGGCAGCAGAAGCCAAGGGCTATGGATAAATATACCTTTCTCATAAAAATGGGGTAGTTTGGGGTGAAAAAAGTCTTAATAGAGAAGAAGCAATCCGGCAAACGCAGAATAGAGTATCATGCGGATGGGATTGATCTTCATTACCTTCACACCGATGAAGGTGGCAAAGAAGAGGGCGATGGAGATATAGAATCTCCATGGATTTTCGGGAGTAGAAAAGTTCTCGCCATTCATCAGGAGCAGGGCTGCGGCACCTACCAGACCGACGATGGCTGGGCGAAGACCGATGAAGATGCTCTGGACGGCTGAGGTGTTTATATACTTGTACAGCATCTTGCTGATAAGAATCATCAAAACCAAGGATGGGAGAACCAAAGCAAAGGTCGCCATGGCACTTCCGAGTACAGCCATCATGCCACTCATGCCGGCATTATGGACAGCTGTATAGCCACAATAGGTAGCGGTGTTGATACCGATAGGTCCCGGTGTCATCTGAGAGATGGCAACCACATCGGTAAACTCTTGCATCGTCATCCAATGATACTGCGTAACAACCTGTCCCTGAATCAGGGATATCATGGAATAGCCACCTCCGAATCCGAAGATGCCTATCTGAAGGAATACGATGAAAAGCTGAAGAAATATCATATATTATTCTGTTGGTTGAATGAATTGACCATAGATGTAGCCACCTACGGCAGCTGCGATAATCACCCAGATCGGGTTGACGCCCAAAAGCCAGATCAGAAGGGCGGATAGAATAGGAATCCAGCAGTTGACAAGCGAAATACCGGCACTCTTGGCAAGCGAGAATGTTGGTACGGCTATCAATGCCACGACGGCAGGACGGATGCCTGCAAACAGGGCAGCCACCACCTTGTTGTCTTCAAACTGATGGAAAAATATGGCTATTGCCAAGATAATAAGGAACGATGGCAACGAAGCGCCGAAGGTGCAGACGATGGCTCCCGGTGTCTTTGCCAACTTATATCCGAGCAGGGAACTCATGTTGATGGCCAAGGCTCCCGGACAAACCTGGGTAGTAGCGATGGCATCCAGAAATTCCTCCTTCGTCATCCAATGATGCTTGTCGACGACTTCGGATTCTATAATAGGAATCATGGCATAGCCACCACCAAAGGTGACTATGCCAATCTTCAAAAATGTTTTGAATAATGTAAGATAACTTACGCTATTATTCATTTTTTACCTTTTTACTTTTTACCTTTTTACTTTTTCAAAGCTCTTTCTTCAATCCACTGATGTGCATTGACAAATGCCTCAATCCAAGGAGTTACCTCATCGTTGCGGCGATCAGCTGGATACCAGGCATTCTGCCATGGGAAGATGGCACGCTCCAA
>ERZ1026886.346-NODE-346-length-25254-cov-42.498750_pt1 | contig 25254 bp, 21 predicted proteins | sample MGYA00380173_ERZ1026886 | MGnify/ENA primary metagenome ERZ1026886 (study PRJEB33269, sample SAMEA4719809) | human gut metagenome | biome: human-associated habitat; feature: organic feature; material: feces | place: Cameroon | collected 2013-10 ... | reverse complement strand
CCCTTATGTCCTTATGTTCTTCTGTTCTTCTGTTTACCGCGTTAGCGGCTGCCAAGCCACGCTACGGCGTCAGCCCTTATGTTTCTTGAGGCCACGCGGACGCAAGTCCGTGGCCGTCAGCCGCGCAGCGGCCTTATATGTATCTTATGTAAACTTCTGTTCTTATGTTCCCGCGGTAAGCGGCTAACACGAACGTTATCTTATGTTCTTTTGTCCTTATGTTCTTCTGTTTCCCGCGTTAGCGGCTGCCAAACCACGGACTCGGTGCCAGTCCATTACCGCATTACCGCATTGTTATTTCCCTCAAAAAGCGGTAAATACCGATTTTACCGGTATTATCCGCCTTGATTATCAGCACATATATACTCATTAGTATTTTTTTTGTAACTTTGCACCCGGAGAAAAAGGGGATAGCACGCGTTGTGCCTGTAACACCGACATAACGTACAAAATCTTCTACTTAACTACACACGATTACACATTACACACATACAATTTTGACTGACTGATGAAACGCATAATACTGTTCATGCAGGCGGCACTGCTGCTCTGCACCCTCAACTCGTGCATACAAGACGAACCACTCAATGCCGAGTGCGACATAACGGGGGTGGACCAGACATGGTACAAGCAATATGCTGCCGCTACGGACGATAACCCCGAAGGCAAAGACTATTGGGTGGGCGATGCCAAGATAAACGAAGACTTGCACCGCGTGAGCTTCACCGTAAAGCTGGGCACCGACCGTTCGAGCTTTGCCCCCAAGTTCAACCTTACGCCCGGTGCGTGGCTTACAGCCAAAGTAGACGGTGCCGACGTGGACGCCAACGGCATGACGCGCGACTTTACGCTGCCGCAGGTATATACCAGCCACTCCGAGGACGGCAAGTGGACAAAGGATTACACCGTGTCGTTCAACTATCCGAAACCCGTGGAGAAAATGAGTTTTGCCAACTACAAGATGGCCGACAAAACCAAATACTACACTTGGGTGGAAATGGACGAGAGCGGTAATGAACTGGACTATTGGGCTTCGGGCAATGGCGGTTACGCCCTTGTGGGTATAGCTAAAAAGGCCGAGGACTACCCCACGGCGCCATTCAACGATGTGGAGCGCGGCCCCTCGGTAAAGCTCACCACCTGCCGTACCGGTTCGTTTGGCGACATGGTGAAGATGCCCATAGCAGCCGGCAGCCTGTTCATAGGCAAGTTCAACTCCAAGATAGCCATGAAGCTCCCGCGTGAGGCCACATCCTTTGGTTTGCAGGTGCTCAAGGGCGAACCAAAGCGCCTTGAGGGGTGGTACAAGTACCAGGCCGGCGAGGTGTTCACCGACAAGGACAAGAAAGTGCGCCCCGAGCGCCGCGACACGGCCGACATTTATGCCGTGGTGTATGAGGTTGACCCCAACAACTTTGAGGCGCTCAACGGTGACGATGTGCTCACCTCAGACCGCATAGTGCTCATGGCACGCATTGACAATCCTGGCGAACCCAGCGAGTGGACCAGTTTTAGCGAACCATTCAAGCCCATGAACGGCAAGGCCTTTGACCCCGAGCGTATGGCCCGCTATGGTTACGCCATTGCGGTGGTGGCCACCTCGAGCCGCCAGGGAGCCTACTTTGAGGGCGCCATTGGTTCAACGCTCTGCATCAACCAGATGCGTGTGGTGTATGAGTAATTGCGAGTGTAGTATAATGGCGAGAGAACTCGGAATATTTCAAAATTTGTAATTATGACGACAGATACATGCAGTGACCATCAAGAGTGGTGTGCTTATCACATAGAGTTGCCTAAAGAAGATGTGCGCTTTTTCAGAACCTTGGCAAAACGTTTGGGCTGGGAAGTAGGACGCAAGCAGCGTAGTACGAAAAATGGCCAATAATATTACAATATCATCATTCGTTCAATGAAAAAGATACTACTCAGCATACTCCTGCTGCTGACCCTCATGCCCGCTGCCCAAGCGCAGAAGATGGGCGAGGCCAAAGAAACGGACACAAACTTGATAAAGGCTGCCCTGAAGGGCTGGCACGTGCGCATAGGCGCCGGTGTGAGCCTGGGCGGCACATCGCCCATGCCGCTGCCGGCCGAGATACGCAAGATTAACAGCTACAACCCCACGCTGTGCATTCAGCTCGAGGGCGCTGTGCAACGCAAGTTTGGCCCGCATTGGGGCACCATGATAGGCGTGCGCTTCGAAAACAAAGGCATGAAAACCGACGCCAAGGTGAAGAACTACCACTTGGTGGCCTACAACACCGACGGCTCGGGCAAGATAGAGGGCGCCTATTGGGGCAATGTAAAGACCGAGGTGAACAACAACTACCTCACCTTCCCCGTGCTGGCCACTTATGCCTTCAACGACCGTTGGCAGGTGCAGGCCGGGCCTTACTTTTCGTATCTCATCAATGGCTCATTCACAGGCTCGGCTTACAGCAAGAGCGAGGAAGATGTGAGCTACATACGCCAGCCCGACCCCACGGGGCCTGCAACCGATGTGACGAGTGCCGACTACGACTTTTCGAAAGACTTGCGCCGCTTTGCATGGGGGCTGCAGGTGGGCGGCGAGTTCAAGGCTTACAAGCACCTGTCGGTGTCGGCCAACCTGGCCTGGGGGCTGAATGGCATTTTCCCGTCGGGCTACCAGAGCGTCACTTTTGCCCTTTACCCCATCTACGGCACACTGGGCTTTAACTACCTGTTTTGAAACAATCATCACACAAATATATGAAGAAAACTTTACTTACAATTTGCTTTGCCATGGCAGCCGTGTGCGGTATGGCACAAACTCAGACTATCTACAATGAGAAGATTGTGGTAGACATAGATGGTCAGAGCACCGACAGCATTCCTGCTGTTATCAACGTTACGACCAATGCCGATGGCACTTGCGACTTTACGCTCAAAAACTTCCACCTCATTCAGGACGAAAGCGACATAGCCGTGGGCAACATCTCGGTAAAGGGTGTGAAGATGACGGCCGATGGCAAGGTAACGGCCATCTCTACCAATCAGACCATAAAGATTGAGAATGGCGACGACGAGAGCGTGGCCTACTGGCTCGGTCCCGACTTGGGCGATGTGCCCGTGGTGCTGAGCGGCATATTCTGCGCCGACCACCTTTATGCCAGTCTCGACATTGACATGACCGAACTGCTTGGCCAGTCTATCAAGGTGGCTGTGGGCAACAAGGAGGTGACTGCAGTGACCACCGTCAAGGCTAACGCTGGCACTGCTGCTGCATACACACTGAGCGGTGTGCGTGTGAATAAGGCACAGGCCAAGGGCTTGTACATTGTAGGTGGCAAAAAGGTAATAAAGTAATATATCTACAGATGAAGAGAGTTTACACACTTTTGTTGCTCAGTGGCGCCCTCACGCTCCATGCGCAGCAAATCAATGGCTCGTTTGATGGCGAATGGGTGGCCGACACCATAGGCAACGCCTCCATTCCTGGCACATTGTTGCGCCCTGGCACGCAGCCCGAGGGCTGGCAGGCATCTAACGTGAACCAAAAGGTGATGATGACAAAGACGGCTGTGCTTGTCACTCCCGATGCCGACCGCACCAAGGTGGACGAGGGCCACTCTGTCAAGATGGTCAACACCTATGTGGGTGTGGGCCAGATAGGGTCGAATGCCCCTGCCTACATCACGCTCGGCGCGCCTTGGGTGTATGCCGTGATGAATCTCGACCAGTGCGACGGTGGCACATTGGGCGGCATGGCCTTTACACACCGCCCCGATGCCATTACTGGCTGGTACAAGGCTGAGGGTCTGACTGACACCGACCCCGCCAAGGTGATAGCCTATGCCTGGAACGGCACTTACACCTCGAAGGTGCTCACCAACCCCAAGGGGGGCCTCACGGCCAATACCGACACCACAGTGACCGACCAGGACCGTGTGATATGGAACCAGGAGGGTTACACTGAGGCTACTGACGATGCCAAGCTCATATCAAAGTCGGAGTTGGCCATCAGCGAGAATACTGATGAGTGGACGCCGTTTACGATGTCGATAAACTATCTCGACACCGAGATGTTGCCCCAGAAGATAAATGTGGTGTTCTCTGCCTGCAACTATTGGCAGCGCAGTCTCATAGCCAAGGACGGCACCTTGTGGGTTGACGATGTGGCATTTGTTTATTACCACGCGCTCAGCGCACTTACCATTGATGGTGTGCCTGTGGCCGGTTTTGCCGAGAAGAAGACAGCCTATACGGTAGATGTGCCTTACACCGACGATGTGGTGGTAGACTACAAGGTGAAGGGCGTTGGTGCCAAGGCTGAAGGCTCGTACAATGCCGAGACGTGTGTATACACCATCACGGTGAAGGGCGACGACTATGCCGAGAACCCCGAGAGCAAGACGGTGTACACCATTCAGTTCAAGCAGATTGACACTGCCATCGGTTCTGTAGGTGTTCATGGTGCGGCTTCTGCCCCTGTGTTCAATCTTAAGGGCCAGCGTGTGGCGGCTCCTGTAAAGGGTGCCAACATCATTGGTGGCAAGAAACTTATCAAGTAATTAACAACAAAACAATAACGGGGCTGTGCCGTGCCGGTGCATACCTTGCGCTTGGCGCAGCCCCCTTTAACGTAAAACAAAACAATGAAAAAACAACTTTTGACGCTCGCGTTGCTGGCTGTGGCTGGCACGGCGGGAGCGCAGCAATTGCCGAATGGTAGTTTTGATGATGGTAATTGGGTGGATTGTGTGCCTTGGACAAGTACGAATAATACAAAGACACAAGGTACGCAACCTCCATCATGGACTATTTCGAATGTGATAGGGGCTGATGGTACGGGACGTACTACAGTCGGGGAGAAAGTTGTTGGACGACAAGGAACTGCTGTGCAAGTAGAAAATAAGAAAATTATTTTAGGACAGAAGGTTCCAGGCTATTTTACGTTAGGCACTACATGGAGCACGTCAACCTCTACATCGAATAAGGACGGTGGTACTTTTGGTGGTATTAGTTTTAAGTATAAACCTGATGCACTGAAATTTTACTACAAACGCAGTTGTTCGGGAAGTAATGTGCGCTCTTCGGTGATTGCCTATTTATGGAACGGTCAAACTACGCAGACAAATGTGCCTGGTAATATTACTATGGGTCTCCCCACTACAAACACTACGATGATTGATCGTGACGTAAACCTTTTGGATAAGCCCTTTGAAAAAGGAGACAAGAAATTCACGAATACGTCAAAGATAATTGCTAAGATAGAGGCTTATACGACGGAAAAACCGTCAGATTGGACAGAATGGATTATTCCTTTTGATTATACGAAAGAGAATGTAGATGAAGTGCCAGAGAAGTTTAATGTCATATTTGCCGCAAGTGATTATTTCAACTCTACGAACGTAACAGAGGGTGTTAAGTTGTGCATAGATGATGTAAGCTTAGTTTATTACAAGCATTTGAAATCACTCACGATCGATGGCACAACTCCTTCATCATTCGTAGGAGATGACACGCAGAATAACACCAATGAAGTTAAGATAGATGCTTCGGATAAGTATTACAAAGAGGGTTGTATTTCTGCAACGGCAGCTGGTGCAGGTGCAAAGGTAAAAGAAAGCTACAATTCAAGCACGCATGTTTGCACCTTGAAGGTAACAGCTGGTGATGGTGAAGTGAAGAACTACAATATTCAGTTCGGCATCCCTGGCACAGGTAAACTATCTTCATTGACAGTGAATGGCACTGCTGTTGAACTTGTTGCTAACAAGGACTACTATGTGGTGACAGGTGATTACACGTCCAACAGCGTAAGCTATGTGAAAGAAGACGGCGACAGGGCTACTACGGCAGAGTCGTATGATACTGATAAGCACATTTTTACCATAAAGGTGTCTGCCCCTGGCGTGAAAGATCACACTTACTATGTGAAGTTTGCTAAGACTGGCGACAAGTACATGAGCAATCTGTTCGTTGGTATGGGGTTATTGCTGGCTCACCCGCAACAAAATGTAGAGATTGCAAAAGGCGATGCAGCTAACACCATTGATTTGCAGTTGCGTGATTTCAGACTGAGTAAGGATGATGACCCACTTGGCGACATTTTTGTGTATGGTATACCTTATAATCCTGTGGGTGGTTCAGCAACTTTGCACAAAGAACTTACGAAGGACGACAACTTCCGTATCTTTGGCGATGCAGGCTCTGCACTTGTGTTGCCCCGTCTGGTACTTGATGGTGACTTGACGAATGGAAAATTGACAGTGTCGCTTAACATTACGTGGGACCAATCGTTTGGTCAAGGTGGTGAAGAAAGTTATGTCCCCATTTCAGTAAACGTATATTCTCCCTCAGCCACAAGTGTAGATCTTTCAGATGAGAATTTTACAGGTGCTGGTGCTGAGATTAGTGATATTCTTAAAAGCTTCAGTAGTTCTCCCATCGTTTATCTGCCCGGGGGCGAGGACGTTAAAGCTGTATCTAACGTAGCAGTAGGCACCGCCGCCAGCAGCCTTTCACTCACTGATGGTAATGACTGGGGTGTGACTAAGGACTTCACAGCCGCAGCAGTAAGCTATGACCGCGAATTTAACACTGAGGCCAACTATGTGCAGAGCTTTGTATTGCCCTTCGGCTTTACTGTGCCCACTGGTACTACGGTGGCTGAACTCAGCAGCGTGAATGGTGACAACCTCGTGTTCAAGCCCGTGGCTACGACTGAGGCCAACAAGCCTTACTTGGTGGTGACTACTGACAAGGACTTTATCAACAAGCTGACAAATGTGCAGGTGAAGGCTACTACTGGTGCCGACCTGACTACTACCGTGGGTGGTGTAAGCCACATCGGTTCGTACACTGCTCAGAGTGTAGCGAACGTGTATGGCTATGCTAATGGCAAGTTTGTAAAGGCTAACACTGGTTCGGTGAAGCCCTTCCGCACTTATGTCAAGGTGACTGGCGCACAGGCTGCTCCCATGGCTTTCGGTGTGAACATTGAGGGTACTGTGACGGGCATCAACAATGCCACTACTGCTGCCACTGCCAAGGAGGCTATCTATAACCTGCAGGGCGTGCGCGTGAGCGGTGACTTGAAGCACCTGACTAAGGGTGTGTACATTGTGAACGGCCAGAAGGTGGTAGTGAAGTAACACATGCTTTAATAATATAAAGACAGACAATGAAAAAGACATATATGCGCCCCGAGGGCACAGTAATACAGCTCTGCATGGAGCAGCACATTCTTGATGGTTCGATTACGGCCAACACTAAAACGGCCGAGACCCAGGATAATGTGGAGTTTGAATCGGCCGCTAAGGGCTGGGGCAGCGAAAGCTGGAGCGAGGAGTAAAGGCGCTCATCGAGCATAAATGGGGGCGATGCGTCCCGCATCGGGGTAAAAGGGGGTTGCACTCTCTTTGCCCCGGCGCGAGGGGTGTCGCCCCCATTGGTGTTTTTGGGGGTGGGCATATTGGGCATAATAGGCATATTAGGCATATTAGGCTTAATAGGCATAATAGACAATAGGCATATTAGGCATATTAGGCAATGGGCATAATAGGCTTGATAGGCATAATGGGCTTGATAATACAGCCCGCTCGCACATTTTTTGAAAAAAAGTGCGTGCGGGCTGTAACTTTTTGCCGCTATGACCGTCTACATAACAGAGAGCCAAAAATGAAAGAGATAGATTTTCGACAAGACCTCCTTCCGCTAAAGGATAAAATATACCGTGTGGGTCTGCGCATCACGCTCAACGCCCAAGAGGCGGAAGACTTGACGCAGGACACGCTGGTGCGTGCCTGGACAAGGCGCGCTGAACTGGCGGGGGTGAAGAATTTGGAGGCTTTCTGCATAACCATTTGCCGCAACCTTGCGCTCGACCGCATGGCGCGGGCCGAAAATGCGAACCAGCCGCTCGAGGCTGCGGGCACGGAGGCTTGCGACACGGCTCCGGGGCCCGACGAGAGGCTGGAGAGGGACGAGAAGTTGCAGCGGGTGCACCAAATATTCAACGCTCTGCCCGAAAGGCTGCGCACGGCGCTGCAGTTGCGCGACATTGAGGGGCTGAGCTATGCCGAGGCCGCCGCGGCAATGGAACTGACGGAGGCCGCCTTTAAGGTGACGCTGCACCGCGCTCGCAAGGCTGTTAAGACACAATACGAAAAAATTGAGAACTATGGACTATAAGTATATTGAACAACTCCTTGACCGCTACTGGGCCTGCGAGACCTCTGAGGAGGAGGAACGCATACTGAAGGCTTTTTTCAGCCAAAAGGACGTGCCGGCCGCGCTGGCGCGCTACAAGGCTTTGTTCGTATATGAAAACGAGCAATGTGCCGCCAGCACGCTGGGTGAGGACTTTGACCGCCGCGTGATGGAAGCTGCCGGTGTGGCTGATGGGGCTGAGGCTCCTGCCGCAGGGCGTGTGGTGCAGGTGCACCACATTACGCTGGGGCGCAGGTTGCGTCCGCTGTGGCGCGCCGCTGCTGCTGTGGCCATAGTGACGCTGCTTGGCACGGCTGCACAGCACTCGTTTATGCAGCCTTCGGCCTCGGACCAGGCTGCTGGCTGGGATTATAACCAGTCGGCTTACAAGGATTCGTACCAGGACCCGCAGAAGGCTTACGAGGCGAGCATGCGCACGCTGGAGATGTTTAAGGAGGGCGCACAGACTGCTGTGAACGACTCTGCTACTCATAACGCGGCTGGCAGGGCTGCCAAGAACTGATGGGTGGGGCTATGGCACTGAAACATTGGTTTGTGACTTTGCTGCTGGCGCTTGTGGCTGCGGTGGCCGCCCGTGCACAGGGTGGCGGCGAGCAGGATTTTGCCTCGCGCTTTATGTCGCTTTATGGCAAGGGCCGCGCGGTGGAGTGTACCACGGTGTCGCCGCTGATGCTTGAGCGCATGATGCAGCTGCCTGATGTGGAGGGTGACTCGCACACGCGTGAGGTGCTGAAGCAGCTCAAATCGATAAGGCTGGTGAGCAGCACGGCGGAGCATGATGTGACGCACCTTTATGCTAACGCGCGCCGCCTGGCCGAACGTAATGCCTTGCGCTACAAGTTGTACGCCGAACGGGCTGGCAAACGCCTGTATGTGCGCCGCAGGGGCAAGTATATTGTGGAGATGGTGCTGATGATGAGGCACTCGGGCCGCTTTGACTTGATTAACCTGACGGGTAACATGACGGACGACTTTCTGGATACGCTGATGAGGCGCTGAGGCGCCGCTGGGGGGCTGAGCCGGGTTGTTCTGGTTTTGGTCTCTCGCTCTTGACTTTTGACAATCAATTTGCACTTTATCATAAAACAATCAAACGCTCCCGCCCGTGCCACGGGGTTGAAATAATGGCGCAAGCGATCTTTAATAAAACAATCAACTTTTGACTGTATGCCTCTGGGCGCGGTGCACGACTTTTGCCTTTTACCTGTGTGCTGCATGGCTGTTTCTGGCCCCCGGAATAATGGTTTCAGTTTTCTCTCTCTCAAAATGGGGTGGCTGGGTGGCACTAACTTGCTGGCAGGCGCTCTATGCAAGATAAACAGGGGAGCATGTTGCTCGCACACAATGTGTCGGGCTGCTTGCTTCCCTTTATCTTTTGCTCGGGGGGGGTGGTAATGATGGGCATATTAGGCATAATGGGCATATTAGGCATGATAGGCAATAAGCATGATGGGCAATAGGCATAATAGGCATATTAGGCACAATAGGCATATTAGGCATAATAGGCATATTAGGCATAATAGGCATATTAGGCATGATAGGCAATAGGCATAATAGGCCTAATAAAAAGGGCTGGCGCCTTAGCGTTACTACTTGCAACGCTAAGGCGCCAGCCTATTAGCACATTAGGCTCGCGGCAGCGGGCTTTTGTGCAAAAAAAAATATCCCGACGCTTCACAGCGGCGGGATATCTTCTTCGTGGAGTCTCCTCTACGAATATTTGGATTTTAATGGAAAAATGAATGGAGAAATGAAATTCAGTCCATGTATGAGTATGTCATGAATTACAAGTTGGGGTTATCCTCGCCCCACTTCTCAACGGGAGGTACGATGCCGAGTTCAACAATCTCGTCGCGCATCTTGCAGAGGTGCTCATACGACTTGTTGAGGGCAGCCATTTCCTCTTCGGTGCCAGTGGGCTGTGTAAAGTGCACACCGGTTTTGTCGATAGTGGTAGGCATGGCCATCATGACATTTTTGTAACCACACTTGTCGCAGTTTACGTAGCAGCCTGCGGGCAGAGTGAAGGGTTCGCCGCCCATGGCAGCTTCGATCATCTTGACAGCGTTGTAGGCAGGGCTCTGGAATGAGCTGCGGCCACGGAGCTTGATGATGTTTGAACCACCCTGAATGGTGTGGTGCTTGATCTCTTCCCAACGCTCGGCAGAGAGACCCATCTCTGAGAGGGGTTTGCCGTCAACCTTTACCTGTGAGGCAAATACGGCCATTTGTTCGCCGTGGCCACCGTAGGTGTGTGCGCCGGTCACCTTGTCCTGCTGTACGCCGAACTCGAGGGCGAGAGCCTGCTGCAAGCGGGTAGAGTCGAGTGCAGCGAGTGAGGTGAGCTGGTTGGGCTTGAGGCCTGAGTGGATAAGTGCTGTAAGGGCAGTAACGTCGGCAGGGTTGAAGATAACGACTACGTGCTCTACATCGGGGCAGTACTTTTTGATGTTGTCGCCAAACTCGGCAGCAATTTTGCAGTTGCCTTTGAGCAGGTCCTCACGTGTCATGCCGTCCTTACGGGGTGCACCACCTGATGAGATGATGTACTTGGCACCGGTAAAGGCCTCTTTGGGGTCGACGGTGTAGGTTACGTTGGCTCCGGGGAATGCGCACTGCTGTATTTCGTCGAACACGCCGTGTACGCCCGGTTCGTAGATATCGTAAAGACAGATGTTGGGAGTAAGGCCGAGCATCAAGGCGCTCTGTACCATGTTTGAACCGATCATGCCGCCTGCGCCGACAATGACGAGTTTCTCATTGCTTAAGTATGCCATAGTTGTATTACTATATATATTGTTTATATATGTGTGTCTGTGTGGCGTGTACGGTTGCACACCGGAGGGTGTGTGTGTCGTATCACGCCGCAAAATTACAAACTTTCGCGAATTATGGTATATGTGACGCGTTATTTTTTTGATACATCTTTCGGCTTGTGCGCTTTTTTAGGGTTTTTGAACTTTTGCGGTTGGGAGGTGCCAGGCAAAAAACGGGTATTGCTGGTTGGTAAAACATGAACATGCGATAGAACTCAAGCACCAAACGCAAGCTCTAATGGGGGCGACGCGTCTCGCGTCGGGATAGTGTAGCTGTTATTTAGTGGGGTTTGTGTGTATTCTCTTTTTATTTTCCCGACGCGAGACGCGTCGCCCCCATTAGTGCTTGCGTTTGGTGCTTGAGTTCGTTAGCATGTTTGTGCTTTATCAGACAGCCAGGCAAAAAACAAGCTTTTTGCTTTGCATGGCATTCGGTTTGCACTAATTTTCGCTTACGCGCAAATTAGGCTGCGGTTCGGAAGTACAAAGCAAAAAACGGGTATTCTGCTTTGCACTTCACTCACCTTGCACTAATTTTTCAGAAATTAGGCTGCACCTCAGCCATGCAAAGCAAAAAACGCGTTTTTTGCTTTGCATGGCATTCGGTTTGCACTAATTTTGCACACAGAATATAACGCAAGGACAATGACACAGATTAAAGATAGCTGGAAAGCGAAGGGCTATGTTGATGAGCCCGTGCCGCAGGGCGTTGACCTCAAGGCCGAAATTCGACGCATGTGCAAGGAGAAAAATGCCATCATTCTGGCACACTACTACACCGAGGGCGTGCTGCAGGATATTGCCGACTTTGTGGGCGACAGCCTGGGACTGGCCCAACAGGCGGCTAAAACTGATGCCGACATCATTGTGATGTGCGGCGTGCACTTTATGGGCGAGACTAACAAAATTCTCTGTCCGCAGAAAAAGGTGCTCGTGCCCGACCTCAATGCCACATGCTCGCTGGCCGAAAGCTGTCCGGCAGACAAGTTTGCCGACTTTGTAAAGGCGCACCCCGGCTACCAGGTGGTGTCGTATGTTAACACCACGGCGGCCGTCAAGGCGCTGACTGATGTGGTGGTGACGTCGAGCAACGCCAAAAAGATTGTCGAAACTTTTCCCAAGGACGCCAAACTCATCTTCGGTCCCGACTACAACCTGGGCAACTACATCAATGCGCAGACGGGACGCCAGATGCTGCTCTGGAACGGCGGCTGCCATGTGCACGAGCGTTTTTCGGTGACGAAACTCGTGGAGCTTAAAAAGGAGCACCCCGGAGCCAAAGTGCTGGTGCACCCCGAATGCCGCGGCGCGGTGGTGAAACTGGCCGATGTGGTGGGCTCAACGGCCGCACTGCTGAAATATGCCATCGACTCGCCGTGCGACACCTTCCTGGTGGTGACGGAGAGCGGCATACTGCACGAAATGCAGAAGCACTGCCCCGACAAGCACTTCATACCCGTGCCGCCCGACGACAGCACCTGCGGCTGCAACGAGTGCAACTACATGCGCCTCTGCACGCTCGAAAAGGTGTATAACACGCTGCGCTACGAGTGGCCCGAAATTGAGGTGCCGGCCGAGGTGGCTGCACGCGCCATCAAGCCCATCGAGCGCATGCTCGAACTGAGCAAATAGAAGGCTGGCATGCGATGATTACGCTTAAAGATGTAGGCCCCAATATGATAGCCAACAATCTGACGCCGCAGCATGTGTCGGCGCCAGGCTGCTTGCTGGCAGACGAAATAGCTGAAAGAGGCATTACTGTTGAGCGTTTTGCACAACTCACAGGCATTGATGCCGAAAGTTTGAGGGGGATTATTGACGGACAGGCGCCCATTACTCCAGCCCACGCCATGATATTTGAGGCAGCCCTTGGCATAAGGGCCAACATCTGGCTGGGGCTACAGGCAGATTATGACATGCAGAAGGAGCGCAGCAACAAGTCGTTTGTAGAGCGCTTGCGTTCCATTCGCCAAATAGCGGCTGTGCTGTAAATGCAAGGCTGTACCCGCTCCGTCAACCACCCATAAGTTTATTATACCCATGACAATATCCCAACGTGTAGAGGCCCTTGGCCAGTGGCTCGCAAGCCATGCCGGGACCGAGGGTGGGGCAGTAGAGGCATACATCGTGCCCACCGCCGACCCGCACAATGATGAGTACATACCCGTGCGCTGGCAGTGCCGCCAGTGGCTCACGGGATTTGACGGCTCGGCCGGTCTGGCCGTGGTCACCACCCGTGGCACTGCCGCACTGTGGACCGACTCACGCTATTGGCTGCAGGCCGCCACACAACTCGACGGCACACCCTTTGCACTGATGCGCGAGGGCAACCCCGACACGCCCACCATGGCCCAGTGGCTCAAGGCACAGGGCATCACCCGCGTGAGCGCACCGGCCGACATGGTGACGCTGGCTGACGTGGCCGCATGGACCGCCGACGGACTGGACTATGTGGCACTGCCCGACGCCTTCGACACCCTGTGGACCGACCGTCCCGCCGTGCCGGCAGAGCCTATCGTGGTGCAGCCCGCCACCTGTGCCGGGGCCACCATGCAGCAAAAACTCGAACGCCTGCGCCAGCACCTCAGCCAGAGCGGCATGGCCGATGCCTGCCTCTTTACCGACCTGGCCGACCTGGCATGGCTGCTCAATCTGCGCGGGGGCGATGTGGCCTACAACCCCGTGTTTGTGGGTTACCTGGGCTACGAGCCCGCCACGGGCAGTTTCACCCTCTTTACCCACGCCCACACCCTCACCGCCGAGGCCAGTGCCCAGCTGCACGAGGGTGGGGTGGCCGTGCAGCCCTACGAGGCCGCGGCACCCTGGGTGGCCAGCCACACCACACGCCTCGACCCCTCGCAGGCCACCATGTCGCTGTGTGCCGACCCGCGGCAGCAACCCACCTTCAGTTCGCCCCTCGAGGGTTGGCGCGCCATCAAAACCGAGGCCGAGGCCGAAGGCTTCCGCCAAGCCATGCTGCGCGACGGTGTGGCCATGGTACAATTTCTGCGCTGGCTCGATGAGCAGCAAACCGCCGGCAACGAGGTCACCGAAATCTCTGTCGACGAAAAGCTCACCGCCCTGCGTGCCCAGCAGTCAGGCTATTGCGAACTGAGTTTCCCCACCATAGCCGCCTGTGGCGCCCACGGAGCCATCGTACACTACGAGGCCACGCCCCACACCAATGTGCGCCTCACCCCCCACGGTCTGCTCTTGCTCGACAGCGGAGCACAGTACGACTGCGGCACCACCGACCTTACACGCACCATAGCCCTTGGCCACCTCACCGCCGAGGAGCGCCGCGTCTACACCCTTGTGCTCAAGGGCCATCTGCGACTGGCGCACCTGCAGTTTCCCGAGGGCACCACGGGCTTGCAGCTCGACCTTGCCGCACGCCAGGACATGTGGGCTGCCGGCTACGACTTTGGCCACGGCACAGGTCACGGCGTGGGTTCCCACCTGTGTGTGCACGAGGGCCCGCACCAGATACGCAAAAATGTGCGTCCCTGCACACTCATACCCTTCGAGCCCGGCATGACCATTACCGACGAGCCCGGCATCTATGTTGAAGGGCGCTTTGGCGTGCGCATCGAAAACACGCTCCTTTGCGTGCCATCGCGTGAGACGGATTTCGGCCGTTTCTTGCGTTTCGAAACTCTCACCCTCTGTCCCTACGACCTGCGTGCCGTGGAGCGCGACATGCTCACGCCCGACGAGGTGGAGCAAATCAACGCCTACCACATGGTGGTGCGCCGTCGCCTCATGCCGCTGCTCACCGACGAGGCCGACAAGATATGGCTGGCTCGCGCCACCGCAAGCATTGAGGACGATCGCGGGTAGTTTTTAGGTTATGAGGTTATAAGGTTATAAGGTTAAAAAGTAACCTTTGCGAGTTCGAACGCAGAGCGAGAACTGAAAGGGTTATGAGGTAAAGGGAGGGTTATAAGGTTATAAGGTTAAAAAGTAACCTTTGCGAGTTCGAACGCAGAGCGAGAGCTTCTTGATAACTTTCAAAGCCAATAATCCCCTTAGTCCAATAACCCAAAGCGCCTTTTTAACCTAATAACCTCCTAACCCATTAACCCAAAAAGGCACCCCAAAGCGCCACCCTTTAACCTATTAACCCCCTCACCCAATCCCCCTACCAGTGCGGGCTGAAAGCCCAATGTAGCACATAGCCCAGGGCAAGCGTAGCGGCACCCTGGGTGGCCCCACAATAAATAATATTGACGCGCCCTGAAAGGGCAAAAGCATTAAGCCATGGCGCAATCATTGAGCAAAATATACATACATCTTATATTCCACATTAAGACGACAAGTCCAGTCATCAGACAAGAGGATATTGAGCGTGTACATTGCTATGTCGGCCAGTTAGTAAACACTACAGGTTGCAAGGTAGTAAGGGTTGGTGGTGTTAACGACCATGTGCATATATTGTTTCTGCTCTCACGTGACGTAGCCATCTCGCACGTAGTTGAAGAGATAAAACGCAATAGCAGCCGATGGATAAAAACGCTCGCCACACATTACAGAGCATTTGCATGGCAAAATGGTTATGGTGTATTTTCTGTCAGTCAATCGATTGTCGATAAAACGTTAGATTATATAAGTAATCAAGAAATGCATCACAAACGTTTCTCGTTTCAAGACGAATACAGACAATTTTTGTCATCATATGGCGTAGAATATGACGAGGCGTATGTGTTTAAGGATTAAGGCTTTTGCCCTTACAGGGCGCGACTGCTCCAACGCGTGATACCCAGGGTGTCGCTTCGCTTGCCCTGGGCTATGTGCTTCATTGGGCTTTCAGCCCGCACAGGTCATGTGCTCTTCCCCTCAACCCCCATTACCCCCCCCCCAAAAAAAAACTTACAAATATGGAAACAACAAGACAACAAAAGATAGCTCGATTGATACAGAAGGAGCTAAGTGACATATTCCAGCGTCAGACACAAGCCACCCACGGCGTGCTCGTGTCAGTAAGCGCCGTGCGCGTAAGTCCCGACCTCAGCATAGCCCGCGGCTACCTGAGCATATTCCCCTCGGAGCGCGCCCACGAAATACTCGACAACATCAACGCCAACACCCGACAGGTGCGCTACGAACTCGGCACACGCGTGCGCCACCAGCTACGCATCATACCCGAGCTCAAATTCTTTATCGACGACTCACTCGACTACCTCGACCACATCGACAGCCTGCTCAACGAAGGCACACACAAACCACAACCCGACGACACTACCCCGAGCCATGCTTAACAGCCAACGCCTGCCATGGTTCATGGCCTTGCGCTACCTCTTCTCGCGCAAACGCGTGGCCAGCATCAACATCATATCCGGCATAGCCGTCACAGGCGTAGCCTTCGGCACGGCAGCCCTGCTCTGCACCCTGAGCGTGTTCAATGGTTTTCACGACCTCATCGGCTCCCTCTACACCGCCTTCGACCCCCCCATCGAGGTAGTGCCCACACAGGGCAAACTCGTCACTGCCGACGACCCCGCCCTGCAGCGCATGGCCACCATGCCCGAGGTGGAGGCCGCCTCATACTGCCTCGAGGACAACGCCCTCATACTCTTCCGAGGCCGTCCCACCATCATCACCCTCAAGGGCGTCGACGACCACTACGACCACGTCACCGGCATACGCTCCATACTCTACGGCACAGGCACCTACCAGCTCCACCGCGGCACCATCGAGTACGGCATACCCGGCATCGGCCTGGCCTCCGCCATGGGCAGCATCGACTACGGCACACTCCAGATATGCGCCCCCCGCAAGGGCGAGCGCATCAACCTGGCCAACCCCGGCGAGAGCATCAACGCCCTCGACATCACCTCACCCCGCGTCTGCTTCAACGTCAACCAGCGCAAGTACGACGACAACTACCTCATCACCTCCCTCACCTTTGCCCAGGCCCTCTTCGAGCAGCCCGGCTGCGTGAGCGGTCTTGAGCTCAAACTCCGTCCCGGGGCCGACCTCCAGGCCGTCAAGTCGCGCATGCAGCAGGTGGCAGGCAACCGTTTCAAGGTGCAGGATCAGCTTGAGCAGCAGCAGGACGTGTTCAACGTCATGCAAATCGAAAAACTCATGGCCTACCTCTTCCTCACCTTCATCGTCATGGTAGCCTGTTTCAACATCATCGGTTCAGTGTCCATGCTCATCATCGAAAAGCGTGGCGACATGGCCACCCTGCGCCATCTTGGTGCCACCGACTGCATGATATTCCGCATCTTCCTCTACGAGGGCCGTCTCATCACCCTCCTGGGCGCCGTCATCGGCATCGTGCTCGGCCTCCTGCTGTGCTGGCTGCAGCAAACCTTCGGTTTTATCAGCCTCTCCTCGTCGGGTGGCAACTTCATCATCGACGCCTATCCCGTCAGTGTCCATGCCCTCGACGTCCTCGTCGTCCTCATCACCGTGGTCGTGGTAGGCTCCCTCGCCGTATGGTACCCCGTGCGCTACCTCAGCCGCCGATGAGGTTAATGTGCCAATGGACTGACGCCGAGGTGTGACTTGGCAGCCGCTAACGCGGGAGGCATAAGAACATAAGTACATAAGAACATAAGGGCTGACGCCGTAGCGCTACTATTTAGTAATACTACGGCGTCAGCCCTTATGTTCTTGAGGCCACGCGGACGTCAGTCCGTGGCCTTCCGCCGCGCAGCGGCCTTATGTCCTTATGTTCTTATGTCCTTATGTTTTCCGCGTTAGCGGCTAATAAATTATGTTTCCCGCGTTAGCGGCTGCCAAGTCACACCTCGGCGTCTGCCCATCATCATATCACTACATTCCCCCGCCCCGCGGGCACACTGTCCCCATAAATGTCACATTATCAAGCGAAATATCAAAAAATATCGCAAAAAACTTGCACGAAATAAAACAACTCTCTATATTTGCCCCGTAAAATCTAACGAAAGCAAGCACACTACCTACACATTGCTGGCATTGCACTACCTACCTACTCTTTATTAACGCACTGCCCGCAACAGCAAACACAGGATTTTATAACCATATATTTTAACAACACCAAATGAAAAAAATTACAACTTTATTGTTGCTGTGCACAGTGGCATCGTCTTCAGCCCTTGCACAGACAAAGCCCGTTGTAAATACGGGTGGTGAGGCTTATGCCAATGCCTACGTTGTAGCCAGTTACAACAGAGGTGGATCCCTCGCCCAAAGCAATGCGGATCTTAAGCACAACGCACAATCAGCTTACACTTATTGGTTCTTGCAGAACGGCACTGCCGAGGGCAGCGTGAAGTTCATCAATGTCAGAACAGGTAAGGGCATTGCCACCAATTTTAGCGTAGGCGACAACGCTGCCGACCTCTACGTATTGCCCAATGGTGTAAACGAAAAGGGTCTCTGCATCTCTAATGCCAGCACAATCAAAAATAGTAGTTGCATTGATGCCCAAGGTGATAATGCTTGCGGACAGTGGCAACCTGCTGCCAACGACTGGGAAGGCACCACTTGGGTGTTCACTAAGGCACCGGGCTATTTCGTGTCAGCCGCTCAGGGATTGGTGCCTGTCACCACAGAGCAATACCACTTCGACTCAAAGGTCATTACACTCCCCAAGGCAACAAACAAACTGCGTTTCCGTGTATTGAGCACAATTACAAGAGATAATGGTGGACTCATCGACGCCTCAGGTCTTTACCCATTCTTCACCATGGGCGAGTTCTATCTGTACGATGCTGACGGCAATAAAGTAACATTGACTGCCGATGATTTCAAGACTAACGCTCAGGAAACGTCTACAACCTACGGTGATAACCAAAATACAGTGGCACACCTTTGCGATGGCAATAAAACTACCTGTTTCCATTCGACTTATAGCGCAACTCCCAACACCTATCACTACATTGAGGTCACATTGCCCACAGCTATGCAGAGCTTCAAGTTCAGCTTCGATGCTCGCGACAATAAGGCCAATGTGCCTGCCATGATTCAGGTGCTCGACGATGATGCCATTGCAGTTGCCGATGCAGAGGACCAAGTATTGCAGGCTCGTCCGTCATTAGTAACGCTCTACAACAGCACAAATTATGGCTTAGGCACTGACTACCAGCAGTACACCTATGATGGTGACGCAAATGTATATACCTCAGCACGCACAGCAGCCAACGATGTGCTGCAAAAGTACGCTGTTAATTTGACCGTTGATGAAGTTAACACAGCCAAGACTAATTTGGAAAAAGTTGCTACAGCTGACAAATTTACCATCAACACACCTGCCGACGGCTCTTACATTCGCATTCGTGCCACAAGCAGTGCTGATAACGGCATGCCTTTCCTGACATCTGACCTCAGCGATGTGGATAAAAAGACAGATCGTGCAGCACTTGTGTCTGGTGCAAATAATGCAGCCAATTCCATCTTCTACTACAAAGACCAAAAGCTCATTGCATACGGCACAGGTTACAAGGCTACAAGCAATAGCAACTTCCTCGGTTACAATGGCATTGCCGATGGTACTGTCGTAACATTCAAGGCTGCAACTGAAGGTAAAGGCGAGTACAACGTATTCTTCAACAATGGTGGCCGCAAGCTTTACACACAAGTAAGTGGTGGCAAGTATTTCACTGATGCTATAGGTGCTAATGACTCGCACAACCGCTGCCGCTTCTGGCTTGAGAAAGTTAATTCACTCCCCGTCAGCGTATCAGCTGCAGGCTATGCCACACTTTTTGCACCCGTAGCTTTGACCATTCCCCAAAATGTGCAGGCATATACAGCTTCATTTGCAGACAACAAGGTAACGCTCACCCCCATCGAAGGTACTATTCCTGCCAACACGGGTGTAGTAATCGAGGCTGCCGAAGGCACCTACAACTTTGCCATCACTACCACCGAAGCCACTGCAACAAGCGACCTCAGAGGCGACGTAGCCACTGCCAATGTAGATGCTGCTTCTGCCGCTTACATTCTTGGCAAGACTGATGCCCAGGGCGTTGGTTTCTTCAAGCTCAACAGCACCGACCGTGCTATCAAGGGTGGACGTGCCTACTACGTAGCCCCCAATGCTGGTGCAGCAGCCTACCTCTTCAATGGCAATGTAACTGGTCTTGAGGCTATCAAGACAGCTCTCAACGATGCCAATGCCCCCATTTACGACCTCAGCGGTCGCAAGGTGGCCAAGGCTGTCAAGGGTGGCCTTTACATCAAGAATGGCCAGAAGTTCATCGTAAAGTAACAAATCTGACTTAAGCAAATAACAAAATGACTAAGAAACAATATACAAGCCCACGTTCTGAGGCTGTTGCATTTTTCACCGAAAGCCTCATGACCACCACGTCTATGGCTCAACACGACGATGTAGAATTGGGTGGTGCCGATGCACTTAGCAATTCTAAGGGCTGGAACTCTGAAGGCTGGGACAACGAAGATTAATACTCCCCCGAATCTTCATAGATTAAAACACGATTGATATTAACAAGCCGCGCAAGGCGCAACCCCCACAGGTTGCAGTCCTTGCGCGGCTTATTTTAATGTGCTAATGCCGTAGCGTGTCTTGGCAGCCGCTAACGCGGGAGACAGAAGAACATAAGGACATAAGAACATAAGGGCTGACGCCGTAGTATTACATATAGTAACGCTACGGCGTCAGCCCTTATGTTTCTTGAGGCCACCCGGACGTTAGTCCGTGGCCGTCAGCCGCGCAGCGGCCTTATATGTTTCTTATGTAGCTTATGTTCTTATGTATCCGCGGTAAGCGGCCAACACAAACGATATACTTATGTTCTTATGTCCTTATGTTCTTATGTCTCCCGCGTTAGCGGCTAACACAAACGATACTGTCTCCCGCGCTAAGCGGCCGGCTACCCAGCCCCTCACTTCACCCTAATCACCGACAGCCCGTCGCGTTCAGGCAAAATAAGCTGTTCCACCCGCTCGTCAGCCGCCACATGGTCGTTAAACTCCTTGATAGCCGCCGTCTGCGCATCATTATCATACGCCGCGTCCACCACATGCCCGTCCCACAGCGTATTATCCGCCAGCATCACCGACCCACTGTGCATCATCGGCATCAGCAGTTCATAATACGCCACATACTCACGCTTGTTAGCATCAACAAACGCCACATCAATATCCAGCCCCATTGGCGGCAGCAATTCAAACACATCACCCACCACCATCTCAACCCGCGCAGGGTAGGGCGCCCCCTCAAGCCACGGACGTGTAAAACACTCCTGCTCATCATTCACCTCAAACGTCACCACCCGTCCACCAGCCTCCATGCCCGAAGCCATGGCCAGCGCCGAGTATCCCGAGTAAGTGCCAATCTCCACCACCGTGCGGGGCCGCAGCATCTGCATCATCATGCGCAGCAGCTGCCCCTGCAAGTGGCCCGACGCCATGCGTGGCCGCAGCAAGTGCAAGTTAGTAGCCCGGTACAGCCTTTTCAAGTAATCATCGGGCGCAGTAGTGTGAGAGAGAATGTAATCGTCAATAGTCATGGGGGGTAGGGGGGGATTGGGTTATGAGGTTATGGGGTTATGAGGTTAAAAAGTTACTTTTGTGAGCAGGGCTGGGGGTGATGCGTCTCGCGTCGGGGCATTTCAAGCATAGCGCAAGCCCAAAGCGCAAGCAAAGCACCAGCACAAAACGCCAGCACAAAACGCAAGCCCAAATGGGGGCGACGCGTCCCGCGTCGGAACATATCAATCATAACAATTGACGTGCACAATTTTTCCCGACGCGGGGACGCGTCGCCCCCATTTAAGCTTGCGCTTTGTGCTTGCGTTCAGAACTAAAGCTTATCAGTTCGGCAGCGCGTCCTCCCCCTCATTTCTGAAGAGGTTCTTCACAATATTCATTTCCATAAACGACGTACTCTGCTCCTTGCGTTGCGAGCCAAGGTAGCAAATGCGGTCCTCAGGTTTCAGCATATTGTCCGACAGCAACTTGCGCAGCGCCGCCAGCAAAAACTCGTGGCCATAACTCTTCATAGGCATATAAATAGCATACACACCATACTGCAGCGCCAGGTGGCGCACCGTCTTGGCCTTGTAGCAAATAGCCAAAATCGTGCTCTCGCCGCGGAACGAACTCACATAGCGCGCTGTACGACCCGTGTACGAGTCCATAATGATGGCACGCAACTTCATGCGCTTGGTAGCCATCACAGCCTCCTTCGAGAAAAACTCCGTCACATCAGGGTCCTTCGACAGCGGAATATCCACATCGCCAAACTCCTTAAACGTGTCCCTCTCAGCCTGCCAGGCCACAGTAGCCATCGTCTTCACAGCCTCCTCGGGGTAGTCGCCGTAAGCCGTCTCGCCCGACAGCATCAGCGCGTCAGCACGCGAGTACACCGCATTCGCAATGTCCGTCACCTCCGTACGCGTAGGGCGCGGGTTATGAATCATGCTCTGCAGCATCTGCGTAGCCACAATCACAGGCTTGTGCGCCCTGATAGCCTTATCCACCAAGCGGCGCTGAATACCCGGAATAAACTCCTGCGGCACCTCAATGCCCAAGTCACCGCGAGCCACCATAATGCCGTCAGCCGCCTCAAGTATCTCGTCAATGTTGTCCACGCCCTCCTGGTTCTCAATCTTCGCAATGATACGTATGTCACTGTCGTGAGCGTCCAGTATGTCGCGCACCTCCTTCACGTCCTCCTTCGAGCGCACAAAGCTGTGAGCAATAAACGCCACGTCATAGTCAATGGCAAATTCAATGTTACGCTTATCCTTCTCAGTCAGCGCAGGCAAGTTAATGCGCACACCCGGCACATTCACGCTCTTGCGCGAGCCCAGCGTCGCATCATTCTCCACGTGGCAAATCAGCTGTCCGTCCTCCTTATGGTCCACGCGCAGCCCCAGGTCGCCATCGTCAATCAGTATCTGAGCCCCCACGCTCAAGTCGTCCACAAAACCGGGGTAGCTCACAGCTATCACGTCGCGCGTAGTACGTTGTTCAGGTCGTCCCACAATCGTCACAATATCACCCTTATGATAGTCAATAGGCTGATCAGTCACCGTGGTACGCACCTCCGGGCCCTTAGTGTCAACAAGAATAGCCAAGTGGCTTGACACCTCGCGCACATTATCAATCACCCGTTTCATGCCCACAGCGTCCTGATGCGCTGTGTTAAGGCGCACCACATTCATACCAGCGTCATACAGGCGCTGAATCATGCCCACGTCGCAGCGCATGTCCGAAATCGTCGCAACAATCTTAGTCTTCTTATACATTATTGATAGTCAAGTATAGTTATTTTCTCGTGAAAGCAATTATATCATAGCCCATTAAGCTCCCAGCTAATAAGCTCCCAGCCTATTAAGCTCTCGCCTATTAGCTCCCGCCTAATATGCCTCTTATGCCTATTAAGCCTACAGCCCATTAGCTCCTGCCTCATAAGCTCCCGCCTAATATGCCTCTTATGCCTATTAAGCCTACAGCCTCATTAGCTCCCGCCTAATATGCCTCTTATGCCTAATATGCCTACGGCCTATTAGCTCCCGCCTAATATGCCTCTTATGCCTATTAAGCCTACAGCCCATTAGCTCCTGCCTAATATGCCTCTTATGCCTATTAAGCCTACAGCCTATTAGCTCCTGCCTAATATGCCTCTTATGCCTATTAAGCCTACAGCCCATTAAGCTCACGCCTCTTATGCCTACCGTCCCTCGCCGCCAGCCTGCACAAGCGCGCTCACAGCCAGCCGGTACGAGTCAAGGCCAAAGCCACATATCACCCCCGCGCACGCAGCCGATATCATCGACCGGTGTCTGAACTCCTCACGGCGGTGCACATTACTGATATGCACCTCCACCACAGGCATCTGCAGCGACCGTATACAATCATGCAGCGCCACACTCGTGTGCGTATAAGCACCAGCATTCAGCACCACACCAGCCACACCCTCAGAGCGCGCCTGCTGCAAACGGTCTATCAAGAACCCCTCCACATTGCTCTGGTAATACACCAGCTCAACCTCCGGAAAAGCCCTCCGCAGACCCTCCATGCAATCGTCCATCGTACCCCTCCCATAAATGCCAGGCTCACGTTCGCCAAGCAAATTCAGGTTAGGGCCATTCATAATGAGGATTTTCATAAAATCTGTAGCAAATAGTCATCACACACCATCAGCCAAGCCAGTTAACGACCAGCTCCGCCAATGGTTTTAACAAGTAAATTGTAACTTTGCACGCACCCCGCCCTCCGGCCAACAATGCCAGGGGCAAGAGCTCCGCACCGCAAAGTTACTAATTTTCAATCAAATATGCCCACCATATCACTCGATAATTACAAAGCCCACCTCATGCTCGAAAAAGGCATGGCCCCCAACACCGCCCAAGCCTACATCGCCGACGTCGAAAAACTCCTCAACTACATGGCCGACCAGGGCCTCCAGCCACACACCGTCACCCTCGACCACCTCCACCGCTTTGCCTACACCCTCATCGACCTCGGCATCTCCCCCGTCAGCGTCTGCCGCATACTCAGCGGCGTGCGCTCATGGTTCCACTACCTCCTCTCACAAGGCATCATCACCGCCGACCCCACCGAGATGCTCGAAATGCCCCGCCGTCCGGCCCACCTCCCCACCGTGCTCACCGTGGCCGAGGTCGACGCCCTCGAGGCCGCCATCGACCTCTCCGAGCCCACAGGCCACCGCGACCGCGCCATCATCGAGCTTCTCTACAGCTGCGGTCTGCGCGTCAGCGAGCTCTGCAACCTCACCCTCGCCGACGTCTACACTGCCGACGCCTTTCTCAACGTCATAGGCAAGGGTTCCAAACAGCGTTTCGTGCCCATGTCGCCCCGTGCCGTGCGCGAGTTGCATTTCTGGCTCGACGACCGTTGTCACATCACCCCCAAACCCGGCGAGGACGACTACCTCTTCCTCTCGTTCCGCCGCCGTCAGCACCTCTCGCGCATCACCGTGTTCCACACCATACAGGTGCTGGCCGCCCGTGCCGGCATCACGCGCCCCATTTCCCCGCACACCCTGCGCCACACCTTTGCCACCCACCTTCTCGAGGGCGGTGCCAACCTCCGTGCCATACAGGCCATGCTTGGTCACGAAAGCATACGCACCACCCAGCTCTACACCCACATCGACCGCCAATTCCTGCGCGAGCAACTCCAAGAGCACCTGCCACGCGCGCTGTAATGGGCTGAGGCATAGAGTGTTTAACGGCTGTTCGCCGTTGCGCTTACCGCGGAAACATAAGAACATAAGCTACATAAGAAACATATAAGGCCGCTGCGCGGCTGACGG
>ERZ1026886.342-NODE-342-length-25404-cov-110.504399_pt1 | contig 25404 bp, 20 predicted proteins | sample MGYA00380173_ERZ1026886 | MGnify/ENA primary metagenome ERZ1026886 (study PRJEB33269, sample SAMEA4719809) | human gut metagenome | biome: human-associated habitat; feature: organic feature; material: feces | place: Cameroon | collected 2013-10 ... | reverse complement strand
TGTGCTATGGCAGCAAGCTCTAAGCCGCAGGCTTTATAAATTCGTACGCTTTATATAAAGTATAGCAACTCTACTCTGAAATACTCTTCACTCTTCACCTTTCGGCCCGAAACCCCTGTGTTTATCGGCATTCCGAGGGGTGAAGAGTTATTTGTATCTCTTCACCCTCTCTTCACCACTCTTCACCGACAGACATAAAAAAACTGAACTTTCGCATGCGGTTCAAGTACGGGCTGAAGGCCCAAAAGTTCCTAGCCCAGGGCGTGTGGGGCAAAACTTACGAAAATTCAATTAAAAAGAGGTACAAGAACGCTGCAACAGAAGGTGAAGAGTGGTGAAGAGTGGGTGAAGAGTGCCCGAACACTCTTCACCCCTCGGAATGCCGATAAACACAGGGGTTTCGGAGCATTTGGTGAAGAGTGAAGAGTTTTTCGTCTATCGCATAAAAAAGAAAATCAGACGCCTAAAAGGAAATCAGACAAACCCATTTCCAAGGACTGTTAAAGACAAACAGCCGACTAGCGGATAAGGCGCTAGTCGGCTGTCCGGCTTCTGCCAGTTGGCTGTCCTACGCAAACAGCCAACTTATCTCCGAAAGATAAAACCTTTAATAATGGAACGAGCTGCCCCCCAGGAACTCTCGCAGAAGCGAAGTAGGCGGCAGATTATTATAAGGTATACCCTTGAAGTATTTCAGGAACTTAAGCAACCGGTAAGCCTCAGCATATTCCTCGCAATTCTCCGGAACCTGCTGCAGCAGCGGCTCTGCCTGCGTCTTAATCACAGCCAGTTCATAAAGCATCGCCGTATTGAGCATCGCATCGGCATTCTCCTGGAACGGGAATATCCACTTGTTCTCACCCGCCCTTACCGAAGGCCAGCGATGAATGGTTTCCTGGGCAGAGACACCACGATATTTGTAATCGCGGATGATACGGCGGAGCAAACGGTTGTCTGTTGTCGGGATATAATTGTGATTATCCAGAAGAATCGTGGTCAGCGCCGAAGCATATACTCTGAAGATCTGCTCCTGCGGGATGTGGGCCGTCAGCTCTGGGTTCAATGCATGAATGCCCTCTACCACCAGCACATTGTTATCGTTCATCTTCAGCTTGTTGCCGCTCTTTTTACTCTTTCCGCTCTGGAAATCATACTTCGGCAATTCCACCTCCTCACCACGGAAGAGGGCATTGAACTGCTCGTTGATCAGGTCGAGATCCAGGGCATAGATGCTCTCATAATCATATTCGCCCGAAGCATCCTTCGGCGTTTTCTCCCTATCTACGAAATAATCATCGAGCGAAATCTGGAGCGGTTTCAATCCGTTTACGGCAAGCTGTATGCTCAGGCGTTTGCACGAAGTGGTCTTGCCCGAAGAAGAAGGACCTGCCAGCAGCACCAGTTTCACGCCCTTTCGGCTGGCAATCTCCTCAGCAATCTTGGCAATCTTCTTCTCCTGCAGCGCCTCGCTGATATTGATGATGTCGGTAGAATGATTGGCATCTATCGCCTGGTTAAAATCGCCTACAGTCCTGATGCCCAGGATACTCTGCCAGCGATGATGCTCCTTGAATATCTCAAACATCTTGTCCTGTCGGGTCATTTCGCCCAGCACATCCGGGTTCTTGAGCGAAGGAATGCGCAGGAGCATACCATCATAATATTTCTCCAGCCCGAAGAGATAGAGCTGCGAGGTATTGGTGAGCAGCGTGCCGTAGTAATAATCTACATAATCACCTATTTTATAATAGGTAGTATAGATAGAGCCCGATGTCTTGAGCAGTTTCACCTTCTCAACATCCCCTTTCTCCTGGAACAGCGCAACAGCCTCTTCGGTAGGCACGGTGAAGCGGCGTATCGGCATCCTGGCATCGATAATCTCCTGCATGCGACGGCGGATGATGTTCACATCTTCATCTACAACAGGTCTGCCCAGGCGGATATCTACGTAGAAACCATTCGATACGGGGATATCAATCACCACATCTGTAGCAGGATAAATGTCCTGTACCGCCTTGCAGAGAACAAAGAAGAGGGTACGGGTATATGCACGCGAACCGGATGAAGAAGTCATATCAAGGAATTCTACATCTTTAGAATTATAAACACGATAATGCATGCCTTCAACCTTGTTATTTACCCTTGCAGACACCGGTCCGTGGGTCATTTTGAGGTCAAATGCTGAAAAAATATCAAAAAGTGTGCTTCCGATTTCTACTTTCTGAGATTTTTTATTATTTTTGCAACGGATTTGAATTACTTGTTTCATTTGTATTAAAACTATGTTACAAAATTAAACTAATCTACCCGCTCTCGAAGCCCCCGAAGGTGCTTTTTGAGCATCGGCTTACTCTTTTTAGAAGAGAGACGCCTACAGAGTGTAAAGTTACGAAGAAATTCGGAAACTTGATGTATTTGACAACATTAATTAAGTTATTATATGTCGATTTGGATATTTTTTAAGCTTATTGGAGCACTCGCCCTACTGATGTTCGGTATGAAGACCATGAGCGACAGTTTGCAGAAGATGGCAGGACCACAGCTCCGCCATGTGTTAGGAACCATGACCACCAATCGTTTGACGGGCATCCTCTCGGGTACGCTCATCACCGCAGCGGTGCAGTCTTCTACAGCCACAACGGTGATGACCGTATCATTCGTTAATGCTGGTCTCCTTACCCTAGCCCAGGCTATCTCCGTTATCATGGGCGCCAACATCGGAACCACGCTCACCGCATGGATCATGAGTGCCGGTTTCTCGTTTAACATCACAGATTTTGTATGGCCGGCGTTCTTCATCGCCATCATCCTGATTTACAGCAAGAAACGCAAGATTATCGGCGACTTCATCTTCGGTATATCCTTTATGTTTCTCGGTTTGGGAACTTTACGCCAAACCGGTATCGACATGGATCTGGCTCATAATCAGCCGGTTCTTGAATTCTTTGCAAGTTTCGATCCTCACAGTTTCCAGACTACCATCACCTTTCTGATTATCGGTAGTATACTCACTATGTGCGTACAGAGTTCGGCAGCCGTCATGGCGATTACGATGATACTCTGCTCTACCGGCGTATTGCCTATCTATCAGGGCATTGCGCTTGTGATGGGTGAGAATATCGGAACAACCGTAACCTCCAATGTGGCAGCGCTCACCGCCAACACCCAGGCCCGGAGAGCGGCGATGGCGCACATGGTATTCAACATCTTTGGTGTGCTTTGGATACTCTGCATATTCCACCCGTTCATCCATCTGGTTTGCGGCTGGGTAGGTTTCGACGATGCCATGGAGAAGACTGATCCTCATTTCGTAGCCAATGCAACCAAGCTATCCTTTGTGCTTGCCGCCTTCCATACCACCTTCAACCTCGCCAATACCTTTATCCTGGTATGGTTCATTCCACAGATAGAGAAGCTGGTATGCAAGATTATCCGTCCTAAGAAGAATACCGATGAGGACGACTTCCGTCTGCGCTTTATCCAGAGCGGTATCATGAAGACACCGGAAATCTCTGTCTTGGAGGCACAGAAGGAAATCCATTGTTTTGCAGAGCGCATCCAGCGCATGTTCGGCATGGTGAAGACGCTTCTTGGCGAGACCAATGAAGAAAAGTTTGTAAAACTCTATAGCCGCATCGAGAAATACGAGGGCATCTCTGACAACATGGAGATAGAGATTGCCAAATATCTCGACCAGGTGAGCGATTCTCATCTTTCTGACGAGACCAAGGCAAAGATTCGTGCCATGCTCCGTGAGATTTCTGAAATCGAGAGTATCGGTGACAGCTGCTTCAACATCGCACGCACGCTGAACCGCCGTTTCAAGGGCAAGGAAGACTTCATCACTTCACAGTATGAGCACATGCACCAGATGATGGAACTTACCGACAATGCCCTTACCCAAATGAACATCACCCTCGTAGGTCATAAGGGAGACAACGATGCCAACCTCTCTTTCAACATCGAGAACGAAATCAACAACTATCGCAATCAGTTGAAGAGCCAGAACATCAACGATGTAAACAACCATCTCTATACCTACGCCATCGGTACCATGTATATGGATATCATCCAGGAATGCGAGAAACTCGGCGACTATGTAGTAAACGTAGTAGAGGCCCGCATGGGTGTAAGACAGCATGAAGCTTAGAGAGAGTTTATAGTTAACAGTTTATAGGGCATGAAGTTCATTGGTGGGCTTCATGCCCTATCTTTATTTTCTACCTATATTAAATAGGATAAACAGATATGTTTTTAAGCAAGATACTTGATTCACAACAGCAAAGTTGCCATAAAGAAGTGATTTCACAAAGAAAAAGAAAGAATTTTGGCATAACATAGAGGATAACTCGATTTTTTGTTGTAATTTTGCAGCCGAAATTGCAATTTTATAAATAATTAATGAAGATTCTAGTAACGGGTGCGTCGGGCTTTATCGGCAGCTACATCGTGGAAGAGGCCTTAAGACAGGGCATGGAAACCTGGGCGGCAGTACGCCCTACCAGTTCCAGAAAGTATCTGCAAGACGAGCGCATCCATTTTATCAATCTCAATCTTTCTTCAGAGGAAGAGTTGGAGAAAGAACTCGCCCCGCACGAGTTCGACTATATAGTGCATGCAGCCGGCGCAACGAAGTGCCTGCATGCAGAGGACTTTTATAAGGTAAACACAGAGGGAACCAAGCATCTGGTGAACGTCCTTCTGCGCCTCCAGATGCCTATCAGGCGATTTGTCTTTGTCAGTTCGCTCAGCATCTTTGGAGCCATCCGCGAAGAGCAGCCTTATCAGGAAATCTCAGAACATGATACTCCTAAGCCAAATACTGCATACGGAAAAAGTAAGCTGGAAGCAGAACGCTATCTGGACAGCATCGGCAATAACTTCCCTTATATCATCCTCCGCCCTACAGGAGTTTACGGTCCTAGGGAGAAAGATTATTTCCTCATGGCGCAGAGCATCAAGCAACATGTTGACTTTGCTGTAGGATTCAAGCGCCAGGACATCACTTTTGTATATGTACAGGACGTGGTACAGGCTGTATTCCTGGCTCTGGATCATGGAATGAACGGCAGGAAATACTTCCTCAGCGATGGAGAAGTATATCAGTCGGCCGCCTTCAGCGACCTGATAAAAAAGGAGTTAGGCAATCCTTGGATGCTACGCATCAAGGCACCTGTCTGGGTATTGCGCATCGTAACCTTCTTCGGAGAATATCTCGGAAGGATGACGGGCAAGATGTCGGCCCTGAACAATGATAAGTACAACATTCTGAAACAGCGCAACTGGCGATGTGATATTGAGCCAGCTATGGATGAACTGGGCTATCATCCTCATTATCCATTGGAAAGAGGTGTGAAGCTCGCCATCAAGTGGTACAAGGATAACGGATGGCTGTAAATTATAAACTAATAAGAAGCGTGATAAAAGATTATTTCAAGATAGACAAGAACCCGAAGAAGGGACTGATGACACTGGAATGGGTCATGCTGGGATATATGGCAATCACCATTATCACCATGCTCTTTACCTACACCAAACTCGTAAACCCGGAAGCTATGCTCTGGGGACGACTGAGAGTGCTCGTCATGACCATCGCTCTTTGGGCAGTATACCGCATGATACCTTGCCGCATCACCAAGATGGTGCGCATCATCGCCCAGATGGCTTTGCTTGCCTGGTGGTATCCCGACACCTACGAAATCAATCGCATGTTCCCAAACCTCGACCATATCTTTGCAGGTTGGGAGCAGAATCTTTTCGGATGTCAGCCCGCCCTGCTCTTTGCCAAAGCCCTGCCTTGGGCTGTAGTAAGCGAACTGATGTCGATGGGCTACTTTATGTATTATCCGATGATTGCATTGGTTACATTCTATTATTTCTTCTGCAGATATTATGAGACAGAAAGAGCTGTATTCGTCATGCTCTCCAGTTTCTTTATCTACTATCTCATCTACATCTATGTACCGGTAGTGGGCCCGACCTTCTACTTTGATGCAGTAGGGATATCAGAAATAACCAAAGGCATCTTCCCGGCTTTGGGCGATTACTTCAACACCCATACCAACTGCCTGCCGACACCGGGCTATACCGATGGAATCTTCTACCAGCTTGTAGAAGACGCCAAGAACGCCGGCGAGCGTCCTACTGCCGCTTTCCCAAGTTCGCATGTGGGCGTGAGCACCATCTGCATGCTCCTGGTCTGGCATGCCGGCAACAGAAAAATGCTATACGTGATGCTGCCATTCTACATCTTCCTGTGTCTGGCTACCGTATATATTCAGGCGCATTATCTCATCGATGCCATCGCCGGCCTCATCTCTGCCGTCGTCATCTATTTTGCATTGATGGCAGTATCGAAGGGAATGACAGAGCATCATACTCCTTCTTCGCGACTGAGATTCAGATAGTTACATATTTTAATTACAATAACATTATAAACGAATAGAATTCATCTAGAACAATGAAGAAACTATTTATTGAGACTTATGGCTGCCAGATGAACGTGGCAGACAGTGAGGTAGTTGCCTCTGTGATGCAGATGGCAGGCTACGAGATTTGTGAGAAAGAAGAAGAGGCTGATGCCATCTTCCTGAACACCTGCAGTATCCGCGAGAATGCGGAGAACAAGATTTACCATCGCCTCGACACCCTCCATGCAGAGCAGAAGAAGGGAAGAAAGGTGATTCTCGGCGTATTGGGCTGCATGGCTGAGCGCGTGAAGGATGACCTCATCCAGAACCACTATGCCAACCTGGTTTGCGGACCAGACAGCTATCTCAACCTGCCGGATATGATTGCGCAGTGCGAGATGGGTACCAATGCCATCAACATCGAACTCTCTAAGACCGAGACTTACCGCGACATCGTACCTCAGCGCATCGGTGGCAACAGAGTGAGCGGTTTCGTAAGCATCATGCGTGGTTGCAACAACTTCTGCCACTACTGCATCGTGCCTTATACCCGTGGACGTGAGCGCAGCCGCGATGCTGAGAGCATCCTGCGTGAGGTTCGCGATTTGCAGCAGCGTGGCTTCAAGGAAGTTACCCTGCTGGGACAGAACGTGAACAGCTACGGTCTCTCTCCATCGGGCAAGCGCGAGGAAGGCAGTCTTTCCTTCGCCGAACTCCTGCACATGGTAGCCCAGGCTGTGCCGGATATGCGTGTACGCTTCACCACCTCTAACCCAGAGGATATGACCGAGGACATTCTCCACGCCATTGCCGAAGAGCCAAACCTCTGCAAGCACATCCACTTCCCTGCACAGAGCGGAAGCAACAAGATACTGAAGCTGATGAACCGCAAATACACCCGTGAGGAGTATCTGCAGCGCATCGCCGACATCAAGCGCATCATCCCAGGCTGCGGCATCACCACCGACATCTTCGTGGGTTATCACGACGAGACCGAGGAAGACCATCAGGAAACCCTCTCGCTGGTGAAGGAAGTAGGCTTCGACAGCGCCTTCATGTTCAAGTATTCAGAGCGCCCGGGCACCTATGCCGCCAAGCATCTGCCAGACAACGTTTCTGAGGAAACCAAGATAGCCCGCCTCAACGAACTTATCAAACTGCAGACCGAGGTGAGTGCCGAGCAGAACAAGAAGGATGAAGGCAAGGAGTTTACCATCCTCATCGAGAACTTCAGCAAGCGTAGCCGCGAGCAGATGATGGGCCGAACAGAACAGAACAAGGCGGTTGTCATTGATAAGGGTAACCACCACATCGGAGAGTTCGTGAAGGTTCGCATCACCGGTTCTACCTCTGCAACTCTCTTCGGAGAAGAAGTAAAGGAGTAAACCCAAACTCATCAGAACAGCTTTTTCTGAATAAAAAGACTCTTCTGAAAGAAAAAACAGAATATAAACAAGAAAAACCGCCAAAAGTTTGGCGGTTTTCTTAAAAAGCACTATATTTGCACCTATGAAGGAATTCTTGCAAATTTTACGCCGATTCGTCCCTCCATACAAGAAGTATCTGGGACTGTCTATCCTGTTCAATATCCTGTCTGCGGTATTGAACATCTTTTCGTTTGCAGCCTTGATACCAATCCTGCAAATCCTGTTCCAAGTAGATGGTGGTATCCGTGTCAACGAGTATATGCACTGGAATGGAGATTGGGGTAGCATCAAGGAGGTTGCAACCAATAACCTGTATTATTATATTCAGGAGTTTATTGTTGTCCATAGTGCATCAACAGCCCTTTTGGTCATCGGCATATTCCTAGCCTTCATGACATTCCTCAAGACGGGAGCCTATTTCCTCTCGTCAGCCACCATCATACCTATCCGTACAGGTATCGTAAGAGACATCCGCAACCAGATTTACCAGAAGATAAACAGTCTCTCGCTCGGTTTCTTCAGCGAGGAGCGCAAGGGCGATATCATTGCCCGCATGAGCGGTGATGTGCAGGAAGTGGAGAACAGCATCATGTCGTCGCTCGACATGCTCTTCAAGAACCCTATTCTGATCCTCTTCTATTTCGTTACGCTGATCTGCATCAGCTGGCAGCTCACCCTCTTCACCATCCTCTTTGTGCCACCTTTCGGCTGGTTCATGGGAGTAGTGGGCAAGAAACTGAAGGCACACAGTATCGAAGCACAGGCACTTTGGAGCGATACGATGAGTATGGTAGAAGAAACGCTGGGCGGCTTGCGCATCATCAAGGCTTTCTGTGCAGAAGAAAAGATGAACAAGCGTTTCAATCAGGTTAACAGCAGCTACCGCGACAACATCATGCGTGTAAATATCCGCCAGCAGATGGCACACCCGATGAGTGAGTTCCTGGGAACCATCCTCATCGTAGTGGTATTGTGGTTTGGCGGTATCCTGGTTCTGGATTACGGCAGAATCGACGGTCCTACCATCATCTTCTATCTCGTGATGCTCTACAGCATCATCAACCCGCTGAAGGAATTCTCCAAGGCGAGTTACAATATCCCAAAGGGATTGGCAAGTATGGAGCGTATCGACAAGATTCTGCAGGCTGAGGTGGAAATCAAGGACAAGGAGACCCCTGAGCATATCAGCAGCTTCGAACATCAGATAGAGTTCCGCCACGTTTCCTTCGCCTATACCGACCGAAAGAGCGCCGAACTGGTTTATGTATTAAAGGATATCAATCTCGTAATACCAAAAGGCAAGACTGTTGCACTTGTTGGTCAGAGCGGTAGCGGTAAGAGTACGATGGTAGATTTGATTCCTCGTTACTATGATGTACAGGAAGGCGAGGTGCTGATTGACGGCATTAATGTGAAAGACCTTGCCGTACATGACCTTCGTATGCTGATAGGAAATGTAAACCAGGAGGCCATCCTCTTCAATGCAAGTTTCAAGGACAATATCCGATTCGGCAAGACCGATGCTACGGATGAGGAAATAGCCAATGCAGCTAAGATAGCCAATGCTTACGAGTTCATTACCAAGTCGGAGAAAGGTTTCGATACAAATATCGGTGACCGAGGCGGCAGACTTTCCGGTGGCCAGCGCCAGCGTGTCAGCATCGCCCGTGCCATCCTCAAGAATCCTCCTATCCTCATCCTCGATGAGGCAACATCAGCCCTCGATACCGAGAGCGAGCGCCTGGTTCAGGATGCCTTGGAGAAACTGATGAAAACCCGTACCACCGTGGCTGTGGCTCACCGATTGAGTACCATCAAGCATGCCGATGAAATCTGCGTATTGCACGAGGGTAAGATCGTGGAGCGCGGTACCCACGATGAACTGATTAGAAAAGACGGATATTACAAGAAGTTGCATGATATGCAGCAGGTGTAATTGAGTAAAGAGTTAATAGTTAAGAATTTATAGTTTTACAGATGGTTAAGATTGTTTATGCATTCTTTTATGCAATATCGCTGCTGCCTTTCAGGCTGCTCTATTGCATTGCCGACTTCGAGTACTTCATGATGTATCGCGTCATCAAGTACCGCAGGGGTATTGTGCGTAAGAATCTCACCACCTCCTTCCCTGAGAAATCAGAAGAAGAGATTGTTGACATCGAGAAGAAATTCTACTGCTGGTTCAGCGATTACTTCTTCGAGGCGGTTAAACTTCTGAGCATCAGCGATAAGGAACTTCGCCGCCGATTCAAGGTATATAACAGCGAAGAAGTGGAACAATGTTTCCAGGAAGGTCAGGATGTGGCAGCCATCCTCGGTCATTACTGCAACTGGGAGTGGCTCTCATGTGTAGGCATCGAACTGCCCAAGTCACGCAAGATGGGCCTCATCTATCATCCTCTGCGCAACCAAGCCTTCGACGAACTCTTCAAGCGCATCCGCTCTCACGAAGAAAACGGAGTGCCTGTCCCAAAGAAGGACATCCTCCGCTATCTCGTAGACTACAAACGCAAGAACATCCGCAGCATCTTCGGCTACATCAGCGACCAGGGGCCCAAGTGGGAGAACATCCATCTGTGGCTTCCTTTCCTCTATCATCCCGAAACCCCAGTGTTTACGGGTGGTGAAAGAATCATGAGAAAGATGAACGATGCCGTGTTCTATGTAGAGATGTCCCGCCCTAAGCGCGGCTACTACACGGCAACATACAAACTCATCACCCGCAATCCGAACTCCCTGCCGGAGCACGAGATTACCCGTCGCTTCTTCCAGATGCTGGAAGAAACCATCCGCAAGAATCCACCTTATTATTTATGGACGCATAACAGATGGAAGCGAACCAGGGAGGAGTTTGACAAGCGATATGAAATTAAAAACGGCAAAGTAATTCCTATAGAATCATGAGAATAGTTCTTTTCTGTGAAAACAAGTATGCCATAGACATACTTAATCCGATACAAGAACATGTGACAAAGCAACATTTGCCACACGAGATATTGTGGTATATCCACAAACCAAAGATAGACAGTTTTCCATATGCCGACCAGGTAAAATGGACCAACTCTATTCAAGAAGTCTATGACTTCCAGCCAGAGGCTATCTATGTGCCAGGCAACATTGTGCCTTACTATCTGCCAGGCGTCAAGATACAGGTATTCCACGGCTATGCCGCAGAGAAGAAAGACCATTGGATTATCCGCCGTTACTTCGATACCTATTTCACCCAAGGTCCTTACTTCACCTCCCACTTTGAGGCTCTGGCTAAGAAATATGGCGATTTTGAAGTATTGGAGACCGGATGGCCTAAACAGGATTGGATCAAGGCAAACCTGCACAAATATGATGCCGACCGAGAGAAACTGCTCAGGGAAAGCGGCAAGGAGACCTTGATCCTTTACGCTCCTACCTTCTCGCCAAAACTCACTTCGCTTCCTTATATCAAGGAAGAGCTGGGCAAGCTGGCTAAGGAGCGCAATGCCCTGGTAGTAATGAAGTTCCATCCGCTTACCCGCCAGGAATGGGTAGATGAATACCGTGAATGGGCTGCAACCAAGAAGGATGTTCTCTTCATCGACAAGGGAGAGAACGTAACCAAATATCAGCTGATGGCAGATACGCTCATCAGCGATACCTCTTCTACCATCTATGAGTTCCTGCTGCTCTCTCGCCCAGTAATCACCCTCGGCACCATATCCAAGGATATCTACTGGGAAAACATCACGGAACCTGATCAGCTGATTGCCGCCTACGACCATGCCCTCACAGACCCTGAGGCGATAGCCAAGAGACAGTGGATAGTAGACAACTACGATCCATATTTGGACGGCAACGTATGCCAGCGCATGCTCGACGGAGCCGAAGACTACATCCGTCGCCATGGTGTACCAAAGAACAGAAAGCTGAATCTCTGGCGTAAATATACCAGCATCAAGACATTTGGAAGAATCAAAAAAGGATAAAGATATGCTTAATTTTACAGTAGGACCTGTGATGGCAAGCGATGAGGTTAGAGCCATCGGCGCTGAGCAGGTGCCTTATTTCAGAACAGCAGAGTTCTCCGCCATCATGAAGGAGAACGAACAATTGATGAAGCAGTTTGCCAAGGCATCAGACGATGCCCGCACAGTTTTTATCACAGGTTCGGGCACTGCCTCTATGGAAGCCGTGGTCATGAATGTATTCACTCCTGCCGACAAAGTACTGGTAGTGAATGGCGGTAGCTTTGGTCACCGATTCGTACAACTCTGTGAAATTCATGAGATTCCACATACAGAAATCAAGCTTGAGATGGGGACTCCACTCACGGCAGAAGACCTCAAGCCATACGAGGGGCAAGGCTACACCGGCTTCCTCGTCAATCTGCACGAGACCTCTACCGGTGTGCTCTACGACATCCAGATGATCAGCGACTTCTGTCATCGCAACCATATTTTCCTGGCCGTAGATTCCATCAGTTCTTTCCTCGCGGACCCATTCAACATGAAGGAACTCGGCGTGAACGTAATGATTACGGGTTCACAGAAGGCACTGGCATGTCCTCCAGGCATCTCTGTCATCATTCTCGATACAGAGGCAATCAAGCGAGTAGAGGCAAACAATGTTAAGTCGATGTATTTCGACCTGAAGGATGCCTTGAAGAATGGTGAGCGTGGACAGACTCCTTTCACCCCAGCCGTAGGAACCTTACTGCAGATTCATGCCCGCCTGAAGGAGATAGAGCGCAATGGCGGTGTGGAGAGCGAGAACCAGCGCATGAAAATGCTTGCAGAAGATTTCAGAAACAAGATCAAGGACCTGCCATTCACCATCGTTTCCCAATCGATGTCAAATGCCGTTACTCCTCTGCATCCACAGAACGCCTCAGCCTACGACATCTTCCTGAAGCTGAAAGACGAATATGGCATCTGGGTATGTCCTAATGGTGGCGACATGGCAGAAAAGGTGTTCCGTGTAGGTCATCTCGGCAACCTGAGTCCGGAAGACAACACCACTCTCGTTGATGCACTGAAGGATATGCAGGCTAAGGGACTGCTATAAAGGGGCTGCTATAATATATATAATAAGGTATAGAGAACTTTCAAGATAGAGAAACTTATGGTTAAAGTCATCACATACGGTACTTACGACCTGCTTCATTATGGTCACATCCGTCTCCTGGAGCGCGCCAAGGCTTTGGGCGACTACCTCATCGTGGGCGTAACCTCGGATACCTTCGACCGTGAGCGTGGCAAAATCAATGTACAACAATCCCTCATGGAACGAGTGGAAGCCGTGCGTGCCACTGGCATTGCCGATGAAATCATCATCGAGGAATACGAGGGACAGAAGATTGACGACATCAAGCGACTGGACGTAGATATCTTTACCGTAGGTTCTGACTGGAGAGGCAAGTTTGACTATCTCAACGCTTATTGCAAGGTGGTTTATCTAGACCGCACTCAGGGCGTATCGAGCACGGAGATCAGAAGCGAGCAGCAGGTGGTTAGCCTCGGACTGGTTGGCGAATCGCCTATCCTCAACAAGATAGAGCGGGAAAGCCAATATGTCAATGGATTAGAGGCAGGAAAGGTTTTCTCCCTCAACGACCAATATCTCTCAGAGAATCTGCAGGCAGCGGAAAAGCAGGCAGCCAGTTTTCAGGAACTCCTGAATGAAAGCGATGCGCTCTATGTTATCTCTGCCCCAAGCAAGCACTATGCTCAAATAAAGGAGGCATTAGAAGCTGGCAAACACGTATTGTGCGAATCGCCTATCACTCTTCAGCCTCAGCAATGGAAAGAACTCAAGGGAATAGCAAAAGATAAGAAGGTAGTCTTGATGGATTCTATCAAGACCGCCTATTCCGTAGCCTATTACCGACTCTTACTCTTGGCTAAGGGCGGTATCATCGGTGATATCATGTCGGTGGATGCAACCTGCACCAGTCTCATAGACTTTGACCCGACCCAGGATTCACAGAAGAGTCTTTACGAATGGAACAGTATCTGCGCCTGGGGACCGACGGCGCTCCTGCCTATCTTCCAGCTTCTGGGCACAGAATACAGCAGCAAACAGATAGCCACTCACTTCTTGGACGAAGCAAAGCGCTATGATGCCTTTACCAAGATATCCTTCCTCTATCCTCATGCCGTAGCTTCGCTGAAGGTTGGTCAAGGCGTGAAGTCGGAAGGCGAATTGATTATCTCGGGCACCAAGGGATACATCTACGTACCAGCCCCATGGTGGAAGACCGATTACTTCGAGGTGAGATACGAGAATCCGCAGAACAACAAGCGCTACTTCTACCAGCTGGATGGAGAAGGGTTGCGCTATATGCTCCTCTCCTTCCTCAAAGCCATCCGCACCGGCAAGGACTTCTCGTATGTATCCGATGACATATCAGAAGAAATCGTCAAGACTATCGCCAATTTCGAGGCAAGAAAAGACATGGTCATCATATAGATTCGTCTACATGACGTCCATTTCCTTTCTTGAAAGCTTTTTCCTTTTAGTCTTAACGGCATTTATATAATTTAACAACTATTAGTGCAAGAAAGCACAAGTTTCTCTGTTATTATACATATAAAAATAAGCAAAAACAATAATACGATGAATCAGAAATTGTTAAAAAGCCATACGATATTGGCGATTTGTATTCTAATCTTATCCATCATCCCTGTTGTGGCAATAGGTCCCTATCTCCATCAGTTTGCAGATGACTATGTATTCGGAGCTCCTGTCTACAAGGCTTGGACTGCCACCCATTCATTTGGGGCATGTATTCAGGCGGCCTGGGCTGAATCCATGCATATCTACCAGACATGGCAGGGTACCTATTCGGCATGTTTCCTGATGGCATTACAACCTGGAATTTTTGGCAAATACTGGCTTGTACCGATTATTCTATTGGGAAGTCTAATTCTTTCCACCTATACACTGGGATACACAATATTACGCAGATTGCTACATATCAGCAAATTGGAATACACTTTCATTTCTACTCTATTTGTATTAATGACCGTACAGTTCGTATGGTCGTTCTACGATGCATTCTGCTGGTATAACGGAGCGATGTACTATACCTTATATTATAGTATTTCTTTGTTTCTTGCCTCCCTACTCATCGAATTCCATCTTACAAAATCTATCATAGCGAAAATCATCATCACGCTGGTTTCCGCAGCACTCGCCATATTCATTGCCGGCGGCAACTTTGTTACCGGTCTGGGTATGCCAGCCATTCTCTTTATGGCAATCGTATGGATGTGGGTGGAGAGGAAGAAGACTCCTTTCTTCTTGCTTTCTATCCTTATCATTTATGCCTGCGCTTTTGCTTTCAGTGTATTTGCACCAGGCAATACTGTCCGCCAATCCACAGTCACCAGTCAACCGAATGTGGTTTCAGCCTTCTTTATTGCGATAGCAAAGGGCATAGAATTTCTCGCTGATGCCATTAAAATCACAGAAATACTCATGTTTACCATTCTCATACCTTTCCTTGCAAGATTAGCCAAGGCATCCCACTTTAGGTTTTCTCATCCATGGCTTTATCTGCTCATCTCTTTCCTACTTTATTGCGCCTTCTTTTTTCCAAACAGCTATGCCATGGGAACCAAAGGAGCAGACAGAACACAGAATGTATACTTCTATGTGCATCTGTGGATGATTTGCTTCAATATCTACTATCTTTCTGGTGCTCTTCAGCGCAGAGCGGCTGATCTGGAACCAATAAGCGTTGCTATTGTAAACTTGACAGAGGCAATCAGACTGAAATATAATAAATACTTCAGATGGCTACCGGTATATTACTGGCTTGTGTTGGTACTTTCTATCACAGCAAAGCCAACTACTACCAACAGAACACTCTCCTTGCTGCGTAGAGGAACAGCACAGAAGTTTGATCTAGAAATGCAGCAGCGCGAAATTGCCGTAAAGCAAAGCAAGGCAGATCATCTGGTATTAAATCCGCTTACCGTAAAGATGCCATCCGATGCCTTCCATGATATCACTATTTATCCAGGTTATTGGATTAACCGAGGTATGGCAAACTATTATGGCAAGAAAACGGTAGTAGCATTACCTTTCGATGATGGCGAAGAAACGCCAGCCAAGTTGTTAAAACGCTGCCGTGATGAAGTAGGTCCAGGCGGAATGACCTTTATCGAAGGAAAATAAATCAGAAATAACAATACCATTCATTAAACAAAAAAGGTAAGTAGCCAAAACTGCTACTTACCTTTTTTATGTTTCAAGCGATCTTCTATAATCTTGCTAACAGCAACAAACTGATAGATGCCTTCATAGCAGGCACATACAAATCCTTCCTTACCATCACGGAAGCCACCCTTCTGAATATAAGCACGGAAGAAACGCACCAACGGACGATAGAACAAAGCTGCCATTCCATAATTGCGATCTTTCTTCTTTTCTATCTCGTTAGCTGTATACTGGTTGATTTTCCCCATTCTGCTGGCAATGCTGTCGTCTGCCAGATGAACCAAAGCCATATCTGCATGGGTTGCTGGTATCTTTTCTATCCTGCCCTTGATAATAGGGTCGGCATGGATGACAGCAGGCCATACCGTATCCTTCCTGATAAAGAAACGCAACTGATAGTCGGGATAGAAACAATGCATGAATCGTCCCATAAAGCGACTCTTGCGTGGAACATACAAACCCTGTGGAGCATTCTCCTTCTCTATCAGGGAATAAAGATATTCCTTCAGTTCTGGAGTTACCAGTTCATCAGCATCAACCACCAATACCCACTTGCAGGAAGCAGCATCTATGGCAGTCTGACGTGCCGGTTCACAAATCTGATAGTTTCCTCTAGGAAAGACAACTATCTTGCAACCATTACGCTTTGCAATATCCAAGGTATCGTCGGTACTTTCCATGTCGCAGACAACCACCTCGTCAAAGCCCTTCACTGTATCCAGCACCTGCTGAAGATGGCAGGAGGCATTATAGGTATTAATAACCACCGAGATGCCATTTCCCTGCTCTTGTTCTACACTTGTCTTATCCATATATCTATGCTCTATAAATATTGATCGATACCATTTGTGCAACGAACCAAACGCTCCTTCTTCACCTGGTTCAAAACATCTTTATGCATGTTCTCTTGAGCTTTAGACGCCTCCTTGTGATAAAGATGGTACATGATTCCTCCCATCTTCAGCGCCTTCTTCCGAACGCCAGCAAAATGCAGGCGGTAGGCAAACTCGGCATCCTCATGTCCCCATTCCAACAGATCCTCATTGTAACCATTTACCTTGATGGCATCCTCTTTCCAATAAGCCATGTTGCAACCTCTGAGATGGTCGATTCTACGGGCATAGCGAAAAGCCAGCAATCTGCGGAACACATGAGAACGGAAGCTATTGCTTACATAACTGAAAGGCATGTTCCAAAGATTCACATTGACTACCTTTGTATCCAAAATCTTTTTGGAAATCTGGGCAGACAGCAGCACTCTACTTCCACAGACGAAACATCCTTTCTGAGCCATTTCTATATGGTCTTCTACAAAATGAGAACTCAAAACAACATCTCCATCAACTTGGATGATATAATCACCCGTAGCCTTTGCTATTGCCTTATTCAAAATGGAAGTTCTTCTGAATCCCTTATCTTCCTGCCAAACCCAAATTACCGGTACTGGCATTTTTTCAGCATAACGGTCTATCAGTTTTTTAGTCTCTTCGGTAGAACCATCGTCAGCAATAACAACTTCATCAGGCATAACATGCTGATGCAACACGCTATACAACACGAGTTCTAAGGCTTTAGGCCAATTGTAAGTCGTAATCAATAATGTTGTTTTCATAAACCTAACTTTTTGCGTTTAAAATAATGCAAGATACTTTTGCGATGTACCCATCGCCAATCGTGTATCTTCTTTGCTCCTATTATTTTTTGTAATATTTTCTCATCCATTCCCCGCAGTTTCACATACTCTCGTGCCACACACTCGAAGACATCCATTCTTCCGGTAAACCTCGTCAGGTTTTCCACACATTCCTTCATCGGCGGATAGCCTGAGTAAAACCTCATACGATTGATATCGATAAGCGAGAACGTATAATGACCATCAGCCTGAAGCTGATACAGCACATTGCCGGCATTCAAGTCAATATCGATGATGCCTTTCTGGTGCAATCGATTCACAAAGTGCGCATAATCTGCCGCCATCACCCTGTTGAATTCCTCTGGGGAGTTCAACTGATCGTTGATAGGCATACTGTTATCAATATCAGAGACAAAGTAGCAATAGTCAATAAGTCCCTTTACCCTCGTTTCAATATATCCAAAGCCTTCGGGAGTGGCAAAGCCATCTGCCATCAGCCTAAGGGCATTCTCATAGGCACGGAAAGCCTTGGTAGAGCGGAAGAAGCTATATCCTATCTTCTGAATGAAATTAGGCTGCTTGTATCTCTTCACCACAACTTCTTTCTCTTTTCCATCAAACTTTACATGAAAAGCCTTGATAACATTTCGTCCTTCAAAGATACAACGTCCCTCCTGCTCGAATACATCTGGGATGCGTTCGATGAAACTTCTCATCTCTTCGTATTTTGGGTTTATCTTTATCTTCATTTCTTTATAGTACTTTTATATTTTTGCCTAGGATGGTTAGGAACACCAGGGAATAGCATTTCCAGGCTATTATCTTCTAACATCTTAGGAATTATAAAATTTCTTAAATAAATTTTATCTCGCCTTACAATTGCCGATAATTCATCTAAAGATAGCCACTCAGAACAAACAGAACAAATCAAAGTCTTTAAATTTTGATAAGACATTCTTTGTTTTACACGAGCACTTGCAATATTAGCCCCAGAACTTGCAATATTAGCCCCAGAACTTGCAATATTAGACTCGGAACTTGCAATATTAGCCCCAGAACTTGCAATATTAGACTCGGAACTTGCAACCTTAGAGCCGGAACTTGCAACCTTAGCATTCATAGGCAACCGATACTTGGTTCCTCTACCATATCCCTCTTGAACCAGCAATTTATGCTTACACATATCTTTCAACAAATCGGCAACTTCTGCCTTATGCTGGTTAAGGACAACCCTTAAGCTCTCATTTGTAATATATCCATCTGTACAAGTTGCATTAAGAGTCAACAGGCGTTCATGTCCCAAAGAAAAAACTTCTGTTCCATATATCAGAACCAATCTTTCCTTTGTTCCTTCATCCATCATCGACTCCATCATCATTGTGAGTTCCACTAAGTCAGGCTGACTTAATGTTCTCAACATAGGTGCTCTCCAATTTGCAAATCGCCAACCAGCCAATATCTTATCAACTCCACTTCCCGCTTTTTCAGCAGAGCCAATCAACATAAACATCTTTTGAAGAGTCTTGTTGCGACATACGCTAGCACTTTCTCCATAATATTGCATTTTAGAAACCAACAGAGTTCCCGGGTTAGTAAAAACAATTTTATTGCTATACAATCGCACTACCATTGTTGCATTTTCCGAATAATCGGTATGAATACAAAAATTCACCAGAGCTTCGCGAACAGCCACATGCGCAGGAGTTTCATCACGACGAATATTGCCCTCCAAGATGAAAGGTTTTGGCAAGACCGCTGATAATCTTGGAAGAACACGAAGATAGAATTGGAATAAATTTGCCTCCCAAGTTCCATCAGGACAAATACGATTGGTCCATCGTATCTCAGGATTATCTGACAGCTTTTCTTGGTAATCAGGAAAGAAGTCGGGGCAACATTCATTATCAGTAATGGCATCTTCTTTACCAAACATCAAAACTCCTGCCACAGTAAAACCTTCTTCTTTCGTTCCACGATCAGTACGATAAGCACCTATCTTTTTAAGAAATTCAAAATCAGACAAAACAGACCAAGGATGATCTGGCTTGGCTAACTTAAATAATTGCCGATATTGAGCAACAGACTCCATATCTAAATCATCCAATGAATAATTTCTCAAAATGCGGCTATCAGCGGGATTAGAAACATTCGCATCTGAAAACATACGCTGCACTTCTCGCTCCGTACATTTATAATCACCTTCATGATTGCGCTTAAAAGTACCATTATAGGGCTGGGATGTTCTATAAACAGGACGCTGTTCTCTGGATGCACGAGGAATAAAGAATAACATAAGTTTGTGACCATTGTAATCTTCTACCACGACATCTTCTGTTTTTAACAGGTTGCAACTAACCGTAGCTCGATTATTCACATTATTCCAAAAGTCCTTGGTATATTTCTCTATCTGTTCATCAGATAGATTATCTATATAGAACTTACCTTTTCTTTCTATAACTCCAAGCACGATAACTCCTCCTTCGCTATTGGCGAAAGCTGAATAGGTATCCCAAAAGCTACCAGGAAATCCACCGGCAGCACTTTTAAACTCCAAGTCATCACTCTCTATACTATTCAAGAGTGAATCCAGATAATCCTCGAAGTTTAATCTATCACGTACTTCTAACATACTATTCTTTTATATTCTTAAACTAGATACCATCCAGATATCTCATAGGTTGCAAAGATACGAAAAACTATCAGAAAAGCAAAATTTTAGGGAAATTATCTTTCTTCCTTTATTGATACTTGCTTTTTTTTATCTATTTTCTTGCAAGTTTAAAGTATATTTCATAATTTTGTAGCCAAAAACATCATTATAGTTTTCATAAAAAATAAGAAATCCAATGAATATTCAAAAACTGAAATATAAATTCCATAGCGGAAAAAACAGCAAACCCTGGTATTACATCAAGGAATACGCCCGTCTTTATACTCCTGCCTGCATCCTGATATGGAGGGGACAGCGTTTACTAGCCAAAGCCAAGAAACGCAAAGATTATGACTATATTCTAAGCCGAGTAAACTACTACAACAAGCTTACAGAAAACTATCTTCATCTCAACAAAGATTTGTGGGAAAAGAAAGCTGTAAAAGTTGCAGAACAGCCGATGACCCGCCAGAAGGTATATTATCTGGATACCTTGGAGTATGCCCGCTGTTTTAACGGCAACAACAAATGGAATCTCCTGCCTGGTGACATCACGTATGTGGAAGATATTCCTACCATTGTAAAAAGCCGCCCAATTCATGGAGAAAACCAGAACTCCGTATTGCTCAAGATGGACAAGGTACGCCATTTCATCTTCGTGAAGGATAAGCTTTCGTTTGCAGAAAAGAAAGATCAAGCTATCTTTAGAGGAAAAATAGCCTGTAAGGACATCCGTGTGCAATTCGTAGAGAAGTTTTTCGGAAATTCTCGCTTCGATATCGGAACCATAGATTTGATTAAGCCAGAATGGAAGAGCGACAAGATTTCCATCTACGACCATCTGAAGTACAAATACGTGATGGCTCTGGAGGGAAATGACGTAGCAAGCAATCTGAAATGGATTATGTCTTCCAATTCCATCGCCGTGATGCCTAAGCCATATTACGAAACTTGGTTTATGGAAGGTACTCTGAAGCCAGACTATCATTATATAGAAGTAAAGCCTGATTTCTCTGATCTTGAGGAAAAGATGGACTATTATACTGCTCATCCAGATGAAGCGCAAGCTATCATCAACCACGCTCACGAATATGTAGAGCAATTCAAGGATAAGCAGCGTGAGGATATCATCTCGCTGATGGTTCTAGATAAGTATTTTTCTCTGTTAAAATCTAAGGATTAATGTCTAGAAAGGATTCTTTCAATTATGAAAGAACAATCCTACCGATTATTCGATGGGCAGAATGATGACAGATAAGACGCCTAGACTGTGGCATGTAGTAGGCAGCAATCTGAACTATGCCTTCATCATCAACAATGACACCATTCTGGAGAAGACTGCCGATGGTGCCCTGGATGTTTATGATGCCCACATGAATCCTGTAAAGAACTACCGTCTGCCAGCTAAGCAGTTTGACAAAGCCATCAAACAGCTTAACAGGTTCTTTAAATAAGAAAAGGTAAATCCCCGAAAAGCCCCTTCCGCATTCCAGTTTTTCATATACCCGGAATACAGAAGGGGCTTTATCCTTTTATGCTTCCTTCCCCACTCTTATCTTGAGCCACAACGCCAAGATGGGGTCACTCATTTCCAGATGCTTAGGAGCAGGTATTGTAATCAGGTCTTTCATCATCAAGGATTTCTTGAGGCGGGTTACATTGGCAGCAGATACAGAACTTCTGCAAAGATAGCAAAAAAAACAAATTAAACAAGGTTGTTTAAAACAAAGTTGTTTAAAACTAGCATTTTTATTACGAATTAACTAATAGTCAATGGATTACGGGTAAGACACCAAAGAATTTAACGGGAATATTTTTAAAACACGGACAAATTGAATTTGTCCGGATGGTTGTCCAGCAGGCTTATAAGTACCAGGAAAACAATACGTTATGGCACTCCGGACAATTTGTCCGGACAAATTCAATTTGTCCGTGTTATTTTTTTATGAGAAAGGAAGAAGAAGAAAAAGGGGATTACGGATTGAGACGAGAACCTGTTATCCGAGAAGCTATAACCTGGCACCCGAGAAACTATGATTTAGCACATAAGAACCTATGTTTTCCGACCCACAAAACTATGACTTAGATTTTTTAACACAATTTGCTCCAAATGGCTGCTGAATTTCGGACCTTATCACACACTCAAATTTGGCGGTTACAGAAGATAGTCGTATTTTTGCCCCCGTTTACCGGATATTCCGACAAGCTAACTTTTAAACATTAAATAATTATGGAGAATGAAAATTTAAGAAACATAGAGAACCTTTTAGCCGCTAAGGCAAGTACACAGCCTCTTTACGAATTCCCAGTAGACCAGCTTCCACTCGGTCTTCGCGACTCGCTCTCTGGCGTAGCCGCAGAGGCACGCGTGCCTGCCCTCTTCTCTGCCCTCCCTATTGCCGCAACCTACGCAGACCGTCTGAAGGCGAAGTATTGCGACGGCAGCGATACTCCGATGGCACTCATGTCTATCATCATCGGAGAGCAGGCATCAGGTAAGGGCGTATGCCGCCGCATCGAGAACATCTGGGCGAAGAAGATGGATAAGGACGATGAGAAACCTCGTGAAGACGAAGCCTGGTACCAGCAGCACAAGGGCAAGAAGGGTGTAGTAGATCCAAAACCTTGCATCCGTCACATTGGCGATACCATCTCGAAGTCGGCTCTGATGCGTCGTCAGCTCTGTGCCGACGGCCACACCATGTATATGTTCAGCGAGGAGCTCGGTTCGATGAAGAGCGTATGGAAGGTGTTCGGCGACTACTTCCGTAAGGCGTTCGACCAGAGCGAGGTGGGTCAGGACTACATCACAGCCACCAGCGGCGTAACCCACGCCCAGCTCAACTTCTCCGGCTGCTGCACCCAGAACATCTTCCAGAAGTTCTTCACCGATGATAACATCGAGGACGGATCTTCTTCAAGAATGATGCTCGCCAAGATGCCCGATACCTCCTTCGCACCCCTCAGTCAGCACCACGGCTATACCGAGGAGGAGCAGGCAAACATCCTCAAGGCAGTAACTCTCCTTGAACGTAGTCACGGCGTGATGGAGCTGCCCCGTATGTGCGAGGAGTTCTGCCAGTGGCTCGAAGCAAAGAGACAGCTTGCCCTGGCGAATGCCGACCGTGTGATGGATGTGTATCGTCGCCGTTCTGCCGTCATCGGCTTCCGTTGTGGCGTCATCTTCCACATTCTGGAGCAGACCGGAGAGGAGACAGATGCCTGCATCCGTTTTGCCAAGGCTGTAGCCGACTACGTGCTCGCCATGCAGATGGAGATGTTTGGCTTGCGTCTCGACAAGCAGCAGCAGGACAACGAGGCTATCCCTGTCTATAAGTCTCGTAACACCCTGCTCTTTGCCCAGCTCCCTGAGCAGTTCACCCTCTTTGATGCCAGCCGTGAGCGTGGCGACGGAGCCAGTCGTGAAACCATCCGTAAGATGATAAGCCGTTGGACCAAGCGTGGTCTCTGCAAGAAGCTGAAAGGTGGCGACACCGAGATCTGGCAGAAGCTTACCCTCTCGGCATAAAGCATCTTGAATCTCCTGAAACTGTTAATCCCCCATCACGCAGCCATAGCGTGGTGGGGGATTACTGTTTATATAGTTTTTCTATATTTTATTGAGGTAAGATGTTGCAGTATTCTCGTTTGAACCACAGTTCGAAGACGGGGTCAACCATTTTGAAACCATCGCCCGATTTCTCTATGAAGTCTCTTTCTACAAGAGTCTTTTTGTTCTTGGTGATGGTCCGTGGAGCACCGAGTCCATATTCTGCTACTACCTGTTGGGCATTGAAATGAATCTCTCCCATGCAGACGGCACGCAGGAATGCTATCTGAGAGGCAGGCATACCATCAATATCGGTAATGAACATATCGGCATTGGTATCCAGAAGTTTGGCGAGTTGTGACTGATAGATTTCCTCTGTTACTTCTGTTGCTGTACGAGTCCAGATGAGAAAGCAGAATTGCTGCATGTACCAGGAGTGGCATTGCATGGCATTGCAGATTCGCTCTATCATATCATCGCTGATAGACTTGCCGTGATTGTAGAAACTGTCGTGAATAAAAGGTTTCCAGTATTCCTTGGCTATCTTCTTCAAGGTCATCATCTGTCCAAAACGATAGAATGGATTCTTCGAGTTGCCGAATATATCCATCATCATGTGGCGTTTACTGCCATAGAGACAGTAGGTCGTACTGTGTTGTCCTTGCCACACCGAACGCATGGTTCCTTCCAGGCTCTTCCAGTCGGGCAGGTTTGCCAATTGTTGGAACTCATCAATACACACGATGACATGGATGCCTTTTGCCTTGGCAATCTTTTCTGGTAGATTGAGAATTTCCTCGGCACTTTCCTTCAAAGGTTTGAAGTTTAGATTTACTTCTACGGCATTCACCGGGTCGCTATTGATGGTAAGGCTTGGAGATATGGATTGGACGAACTTTACGATGTCGGCCCATCTCTTTTCCATCGTGGAAGAAACTCCTTGGAGTATTGCACTTGCAAACTTGTTGTAGAACTCTTCCTCGGAGAAAATCTTGAAGGCATCCAGATAGCATACTCTTATGTCCTTCTGCTCTTGCTTCAGCTCTTCCATTGCTGCTTTGACAAGTGAAGACTTGCCCCATCGTCTTGGAGAAATCAGCATCACGTTGATGCCTCCTCCAAGAAAAGTCTTGAGGTCTCTTCTATCTTCGATTCTATCTATGAAATATTCATTTTCAGCGATAGAACCATATTCGAATGGTATCTTGTTCATATACTTAAAGTCTTGATTCTCTGCAAAGTTACAAAATTATACCCAAAGGTATTATACCCTAGGGTATAATTTATGAAACTTTATATTTTATCTCCATCAGAAACAGTTAATCCCCCATCACGCAGCCATAGCGTGGTGGGGGATTTCTGTTGTTTATTGCTGATGTCGCTCGATATATTCAGCAGCCTGGATATTCGAGAACACATAGTTCTTCAAATTCTGAAACTTAGACTCCTGCTTGGTTTCCTTCAGATTGCCATTCGGCAACACATGTAGTTTCCTATATTTAGTTTACTACCTAGAGTCTTATTCCTGGTGAAGGTTG